>Ga0164313_10000343_pt1 | contig 36228 bp, 26 predicted proteins | sample GuaBasSedimGuay4_FD_113735 | JGI IMG/M metagenome (GOLD analysis project Ga0164313, IMG submission 113735) | Subseafloor sediment microbial communities from Guaymas Basin, Gulf of California, Mexico - Guay4, Core 4569-4, 0-3 cm | ecosystem: Environmental > Aquatic > Marine > Hydrothermal vents...
CTGGCCGCCTACGACAAGGTGCCCGGGGTGATCAAGGCCGTCAGCGAAGAGTTCGGCGCCATGACGGGCCGGCATTACGGCTTCTGCGAAGAGTACAAGATGGACGACGCGGACATGGTGATGGTCATGCTGGGCTCGAGCGCGGGCACGGCTAAGGACGTCATCGACGAATACCGTGAGAAGGGTGTTAAAGTGGGTATGCTGAAAATGCGCACTTTCCGGCCTTTCCCTCACGCGTACATCGCCGAGAAGCTGGCCGGGCGCAAGGCGGTCTGCGTGCTGGATCGCAGCGCGAGTTTCGGCGGCCAGGGTGGTCCGGTGTTCATGGAAATTCGCTCGGCCATGTACGGCCAGCAGGTTCCCATCCACGGGTACATCTACGGTCTGGGCGGACGCGACTTCGATCTGAAGCAGGTCGCGACGGTCATCGAGGATCTCCAGAAGGTCGCCGCCGGCGGCGCTATGAACGACATCAACCTCCTGGGTATCAGGACCTAGGAAAGGAGGAATCACCATGGCAACTAATCTCAAACAGTTGACAGGACACGAAGACCTCCTTGCCGGAGGACACCGCGCCTGTGCGGGCTGCACCGGGACCACCATCCTGAGGCAGATTATGCTGACCGCGGGCGCCAACACGGTGGTCGGCGGGGCGACCGGGTGCATGGAAGTGGTTACCACCATCTTCCCGTACACGGCCTGGAGGACCTCGTTCATCCACAGCGCCTTCGAGAACTGCGCCGCCACGATCAGCGGCGTGGAGACCGCCTACCGCGCGCTCAAGAAAAGCGGCGAACTGCCGGTCGAGCGGGACCACATGAACTTCATCGCCTTCGGCGGTGACGGTGGCACCTACGACATCGGTCTGCAGTCACTGTCCGGTGCGATGGAACGCGGTCACAACATGCTTTACGTGTGTTACGACAACGAGGCGTACATGAACACCGGGATCCAGCGTTCGAGCGCGACGCCCCTGGGCGCCCATACCTCGACCGCGCCCGCTGGTTCGGTCAAACAGGGCAAGGAGCAGAACCGCAAGGACCTGACCAAGATCCTGGTCGCGCACAACATCCCCTACGTGGCCCAGACCACACCCTTCCACTGGAAGGATCTGGCCATGAAGGTGGAAAAGGCGCTGGCCTGTGACGGTCCTGCGTTCCTGAACATCCTGATGCCCTGCACCGTGGGTTGGCACTTCGATCCGGCCATCGGCATCGATCTTTCCAAGGAAGCGGTGGAGACCAACTTCTGGCCTCTGTTCGAGGTCGAAAACGGGGTCTACAAGATCAACCAGAAGCCGAAGGAACGGAAGCCGATCGCTCCGTGGATGAAAAAGCAGGGACGCTTCAAGCACCTGTTCAAGCCCGGCAACGAGCACATCCTCGAGACGAGCCAGCAGTATGTGGATTCCGAATGGGAGAAGCTGCTCAAGCTGGAGGCGAGGGACGCCTAGTTCTGTCTCCTGTTGCAATAAAATGGCCCGTCTCCACCTGGAGGCGGGCTTTTTTACCGGGGAGCCGGAATCAGTACCCGTTCAGTTCCCGCACGACCCCGATCAGGTCACCCGTTTGATAGAAATCCACGGCGATGATGTTGGGGGTCCTGCCCCTTTCCTTCCGGAAATCCTCGACCCGTTCCATCAGGAAGTCGTGGGCGTTGACCTGCGCCGCGATGCTGGGCAGCGAGGTCGGCGGAGTGGTGACCCAGTGGTTCATCAACATCAGGGAACCGGTGTCCCCGCCGCGGTTGGGACGGCAATTGAAATCATCGGGGCTGGGAAAATGGTAGGGCGTTTCCTGACAGACCTCGAACGCGGGGTGATACCAGGGCACTCCCTCGCTGTCGTTTTCCGCCAGTACGAGAACCCTTTGGTTGGCGCGGACCATCTCGCCCAGGGTGGGCCAGGGGGGCTGCACGACGCCCCGGTAGACCAGGTTGATGAGGCCACTCTCTTCGAAAGCGTGGGCGATCGCGGACGCTGGTACGGTGTCTTCGAAAATGATGATGATGACTTCGCCGGGATTGAGGATGAGGAAATCCCTGAACTGGACCAGCACCGGGACCAGGAGGGACGACCCCAACTCACAAAACCCGTGGCACAGGTAGAGATCCCTTTGGCTCTCGTCCCCACCGATGAGTCGTTCGCGTATCCGCAGGGCGGCGTCCAAACCTTCGACCCCCAGGGAGGGTTCAAGTTTGGCCCGGGCAGCCTCCCCTTCCTCCATATCGGTTTTCACCACATTGTCCACCGGAACGCCGGACATCACATCCAGCATGAAGGCTCGGATTCCCTCCCGAAGTTGGGAGGGGATGCCGACCTGCTGGTTGGGGAACATCCAGCCCGGGACATCAGCCGCGCCCATGGCGTTGTGCGTGCCCGCGAAGACGATTTCATCCAGGGGACGGTTGCAGAGAGCGGCGCTTCCATTGCAGCCTCCTCCGGGCACGGAGGCCAAAGGGGCCGGTTGGCGGGTGAGGTAGATCGCTCCAACGATCAGCAGGGCGGCAACCACAAGTCCTGACCCCACTCGGCGGACCCACATTTTTGTCAGGTGGTGGGGAGGCGTCATTTCCTCCACCTGCCTGGACTGCCGCGCCGCGGGGTCGACCAGCAGGCGGCACAACTCGCGCAACCCCAGGAAACACACCACCCCGCCGGCGAACATCACCAGAACACGAGAGGCCAACCCGGGCTCGATGACGGCGGCTCCACCGACGGCCACCAGGAAGATTCCCCGGCCAAGACGGACCGATGTCCGGTCGGAAGGAACGATCAGCAACTGGCGAACCCTGTCGGCGATGGGATCAAGTTTCATTACTTCCAGGAAGGCGGTGGCGGCGGCGGACATCAATAGACCCAGACCGCCCAGAACCAGGAGGCTTGGCCAGAAGCCTCCCATGAAGGTTGCCCATACCCCGGCCATGGCGCCCCCCAGTCCGGGGTCCGCGGGAACGCGATCGAGGATCAATTCCCCGAGTTTCACGATGAACAGGATAACCGTAGAGGTGACCAGGATCGCCACGCCGCAACGCAGGAGAGCCAGGTGGTGGTCGCGGGCCAGGAAGATCGCTCCGACCAGCAGGACCATGCCCAACCAGAAAACCAGGCGCGGGTGGAAGGGCACCGCCTGTCCAAAATGGATAACCCGGCCGGATATTTCGATCAGGGGGCCTTCTTGGAAACGGCCCAGGACGGCCACGGCATTCAGGGGGATCTTGTCGGCGATTTCGGGCCGACCGGCCAGGGCGTTGCTCAGGATCACCCCGAAATCGGATACCGAAAGTAGAACTTCGTGTCCGCCTTCGGTGGCCAGCAGTTGGTGCGCCCGTTTCACGCTCCTGGATACCACGGCTCGGAAGGGAGCCGAGGCGACTATGGTCTGAGCCGTGGTGTTGATCACCGGCCGCACCAGGATCAGGTCCTGGTTTTCCTCCACCACAGCGTCGGTCAGTATCTCACCCACAAACGAGGCAACCCGTTCGTCGGTGAGACTCTCGGCCACATGGGCGGCAAAATAGTCGGAATCGAAAACAGCCTTCTGGCCCATGCCCAGAAGGCTGCCGACGAGGATCAGCAGTACTCCGAGGGCGCCGGATATTCCGGCTGCGATGGCACGGGCTTTTAGGGGACTTGTCACAATTGTTTCCTATCCGATCAGAAGTCGATGGATAACCCGAAATACGTAGCCACATCGTCCTTGAGGGGCGTGATGCCTTCGGCGTTGGTCTTGGGCCGGGTCACGTGGTCCCAGGTGAAAGACATGTCAAAATCAATGTCCCTCCAAACATCGATCTCGAACATGACGAAGGCGTGATGAATGGTGTTGGCTTCATGGCCCAGGCCTATCTGTATCCCGTATTCGGCCGTCAATTCGGTATTTTTGGTTATGTCTGTTTCCAGGGTGGTACGGAGGGGCGCCGATCCATTGGATTCCTCCAGGTCCTCGCCCGGTTCCACGGACCGCCACCGGGTATCCTGGTATGATCCGCCCAACTCGACGAACCAGTCGGCTTTGCTGCTGCGGGTGATGTAATAACCAATACCTACGCCGGCGGTGATCCGCCGGTCTATGTTCTGGAACTTGTCATAGAAATATTCCAGCTTGACGGGAGAGACGAAGAATTTCCTGGTGAGGAAAACCTTCCATTCGATGCTGCCACGATGGTTCCTGATATTCTCTTCATCGTTGGTCTTGCTGAAGTTGCCCTGGTAACGCACGTCGATACGGGAGCGGGCCGCCTCCCTCTTTACGAAGATCCTGGACCCGAAATCCGACTGCTGGGTATTGCCCGTGCGGGTCTTCAGGTCCGCGCCGACCTTCGCAGACCAGAAATTCAACTCCTTTGGTTCCCCTTCCAGGATCGACTGAATCTGAGAGCGGGGAATTTCGACAATCCCACCGGCCGTGTCGATCAGGATGGTTTCGCCCTTCATGGTGGAAGTGCCGGTCACCACCGAAGCATCGAGCCTCACGTAGGTCATCATTCGCGCGGACCGGATCTCCACGACGTCCACCCAGTCGAAGGTGACCTTGTCCATTTCCTCGCTGTCGAACTCTAGGGATTCGTCCCGCATCAGATCGATGGTTCCCCACAGCCATTCCCCCGATGAAAGTCGGATCCAGTCCCTTTCGATGTCAGACGGCGGGGGTGGGGCCCAGGCTTCTTCCTCGCCGGTGGCGAAACCGGCGGTAAGGGCCAGCAGGGTCAGGGTAATAATCAGGACCTGGTAAGCGAAGCGAGACATCAGAAATCCTTTCAAACGATGTTGGCAGCAGGAATGGGCCGGCACCGGGACAATTGGGTTGTCGGCAACGGTTCATGACCAACATGATGGAGTCCGAAGGCATCATATAGGCACCAGAATATCGGTAAAAGGCATTTCAGCGCAAAGATTTTCCCAGCCCCGCTCCAATTTGTTATCCTTAACCAGGCAGAAATGATTCACAAACCCATGGAGTACAGTGAACGCGCCCGCTCTAAATGACCGATTTCCAACCCGGCTTGCCGTCTTCATCGGTATTTGTGCCTGCCTGATGGTGGTCGTGGCCGGCTGCGGCGACGACCCGGAGGCCCCCCAATCCAAAGGCACGCTGGTTGTCACCATGGCGCCCGACACCCTGCAGTCTTCCTGGACTTTGACGGATCCCGGGGGATACCAGATGCGGGGTACGGGCCCTGATACCCTTGGAAACTTGACCACCGGGACCTATTTCGTTTTCTGGGATGCGGTGGAAGGCTGGCTCGACCCCATACCCAACCCCTCGGTGGGCGATGTGGTCGCCAATGAAACCACCACCATCACCGGCGAGTATCGCGATGTTCTCCCGATCTGGGACACCTTCGTTACCATCCCGGCCGGCACTTTTATGATGGGCGCTCCCGAAACGGAACCGGGCAGCGAATGTGATTTGTGTTCGGAGTACCCGCAGCATGAGGTCACTCTGACGCGGTCCTTCCAGATGCAGGCGACCGAAGTGACCAACAGCCAATTCGTCGATCTGGCCAACTGGGCCCTGGGGCAAGGGTATGCGCAGGGAGATGAGACGTCCCTGTGGACATCACTCGACGGAGCCGCGACCAAACTCATGGATTTCAGTTGCGTCATTATTTGTGAGATCGAGTTTGTCGGGGGAAAACTGAGATTGGTCGATGGTGGCGCCGGGGTGAATCCCGACAATCCGGCGGGCAACATGACCTGGTTCGGGGCGGCTGCCTACTGTGACTGGTTGAGCCTGAAAGAGGGTCTGACGCGGGCTTACGACCACTCCGACTGGTCCTGCAACGGGGGCGATCCCTACGGCGCGGCCGGCTACAGGCTGCCCACGGAAGCCGAATGGGAATACGCCTGCCGCGCGGGCACGACGACGGCCTTCGCCAACGGGGATATCACCGATCCCTACGGGGACTACGATCCGGTTCTGGAGGAAATCGGCTGGTACCGGGGCAACTCCGGATCATGGTCCCATCCCGTTGCGCAACTGATACCCAACGGCTGGGGCCTTTACGACATGCACGGGTCGGTGCTGGAATGGGTCCAGGGCTACTGGTACAAATTCAGCGCGGACCCGGTGACCGATCCCCTGGGTGGCAACCGCCCCCTCAATTTTGTTGTCCGCAGCGGCGCCTGGTCCCGGCCACCCTATTTTTCCCGATCGGCTTTCCGCCTGCCCCAGGGAACCGATGGCAGCGGGTTGGATTATTTTGGGCCCAAACAAGGGTTCAGGCCGGCCAGAACACAACCACCGGGTTCCGGCAGCCATCGGTGATTTGTCCCGGGTCGGGCATTTCCCTATAATCATTTCAGCTTCATTGATTTCACATCAGGGAACGTCAGGGACGGGGTTCCGGTTGGCGGTTTAAAGCCCAGCCGCTTCGCATCAAGTGAGCATCAGTCATAAAGTTTGCCCGCTTCCCCGGATTGTGGAGAAAATGTTATGAAGACATTCCTCGCTTTGGCCGCCCTGCTGGGCGTAACCGCCCTGCCCGCCGATCCCGCGTCGGCTCTCAGTGATAACCTGTTCGGCCTGTACTACGATCAGGCCGCCACCATCGACGAAATCGAAATCACACCGAATTCCCAGCAGGTGCTCTATCTGGTGGTCATCAATCCGGTCAGTGACAACGGTGGTGTCCAGATGATCGGCGGTTTTGAATGTTCCATTCTTCCTGCTGCCGGTGATGTCCTGATGGGGGTGGCCTTTCCCCTGCTTGCCGTCAATGTCAATGGCTCCTACGAAAACCTGATGGTCGGTTACGGGCAGGGTCTGCCGGTGACCTCGAGCAATGGAACCACCCTCGCGACCCTGACCGTTCTGACCATGGGCAACAATCCCGAAGGATATTTGCTGCAACCTGCCAGCCCCTCGAGCCACCCCAATAAAATGGCGTACCTGGATCTGAGTTCTACCGAAGGGCTCATTGTCGACGCTTCGCCGATATCCGGCAGCCACGATCTGCCGGTCTTCACCTTTGGGGATTACACGGTGGAAGAGGACAGGATATGGGGGGACGTCAAATCCCTCTACCGGTAGGATAGGGTCAGCGTCTGGAGCTGAGCACAACGAATTTCCGGTTGGACGCGAGGACCTCGCAGTTCCCGAAAATCCGGTTGAGTTTAATGTGATAACCCAGATGGCGATTGCCGACGATGCGCAGTTCGCCTCCGGATTTCAATGCCCCACGGGCCTGCTCGAACATGCGCCAGGCGAGGTGGTCGCCCACTGCCTGCGCCTGATGGAAGGGTGGGTTGCAGACCACCAGATCCAAACTGGCGACCTCCATTTCCACCAGCCCGTCGCCTACCTCGAACCGGATATCCCTCTCAGTCAAACCGGCGCTTATTGTATTTTCCCGGGCACTGGCCACCGCCAGATAGGATTCATCGACACCCCGAATGGATGCCGCCGGACACTGCCGGGCAATGACCAGAGCCAGGACGCCGTTACCGCAGCCGAGATCCGCTACATGCAAAGGTCCATCCGCAACCGGCAGATGGGAGACCAGCAGCCTGGTCCCCGGATCAAGGCCGTTGCGGGCAAAAATCCCGGGTCGGTTGGCCAGGGATAGATCCAGCCCCGGCAGGTCGTACATCGTGGCTTCGGCATGCGGGGGAAGGTCCTTGTCCGGATCAAATTCGGCAAAGGCAAGGCGGGCCTTTTTCCAGCCAAGCCCCGTTCGTGTGGGGCCGATGATTTTTTCCAGCAGGCGGTAGGCCCTGGCCGGAGTGTGCTTGATCATGCCGCCGGCGATAAACTCTGTTTCGGAATTCAGCAGGGGTCGAATTCGGAGAAGCATATCTTCAAATAAATCAATGGATTTGGGGATTTTAATTATAACCGACTTGAAGTGTCCTGAGGGTGTCTCGTCTGCCGGGACGACGGCTATTTCCGCATCCTGACCGCAGTTGGCGGCCATGTTTTCGGCCAGGGCTTTACGGGCGAGATAGGAGTCGTTCCACCAGGTCAGCGGGCGGCCGGCCAAAGCCACCGCGAGGGCACCGAAGGAGTCGTTCACGATCAGGGTTCGCCCGGCCGGGTTCGCGTTGTCGGCCGCCCCTAGGTGCCGCAGGATATATTCGTCCGCCGCGTCCCAGGCCCGCAGGGATTGGTCCCGGGTGTGAGGGTAGCGCCGGAGTGAAGCGGCGCGGTCGTTCAGGTCCGGGATATCCGGCATGGAGACCTCTTCGGGCTGGGTGTTCCGCCTGGAAAGGGAACGCGTCAGATGTTCTCCAGGGCGGCCAGCGCCTGGGCGCCAAGATCGTCCTGACGGGCCTGGCTCAGAATCCGGCCCTGTCCGTCGGCCACAACCACCACGGCCTGGGCGTTGGCGTTTTTTATTCCCAACTCATCGAAAACGGCTCCGTCCCAGGCGGGCAACAGAACCACGTGGTCGGCCGCTTCAACGCCTGCGGGCAAACGCCCGGCCGCGTTGTGATAGGCTTTGGCGAGTTCTGATTCCACCATTCCCCGGAACATGGAGGGAAACGAGCGCAGGTCGATCACCGAGGCGACCAGTACCTTGGCGGGATCGGGGTGGACCCCGCGGATGGTCTTGTTCACTTCGAGGGCGTCCCGGGCCGTGTCCTGGGAATGAAAAACCAGGACCAGGGGGATGCCCGTTTCTCTCAGGGAAATTTCGCGTCCTGAAACGACTGCTTTGAAAGTCGCGTCGGGCAGCAACTCCGTCCCGGCCGGGTTTTCGGGATTCGAATCTGTCATGGCGCCGCCTTTACGAAAAAACCGTTTCGATCAGAAATAATAACCGACCCTGAAGCCCGTCCAGCTGCCGCCGGTGACCGCTTTGACCCGCAGGCCGAATTCCAACTGGTCGAATCGCAGGCCCATCCCCGGGACGAAGCTGGTGTCATCGACTTCGGTGTAATAGCCGACTTCGCCGCTCATGAAAAATACGCCCATCACGAACCTCATGCCGCCGGCGAATTCCCAGACGTCGACATCGTCCCCGTCGTTGGACCCTGCAAAGTGGTTCCAACCAATGGTTGCCGTAAAATCGAGCAGGGGGATAAAAGGATAATCCATGATCGCACTGAACCCATAGCCGGTGCTGTGTTGTTCCCCGAAGCTTTCGAAAGGATGATTCGCCGTAAAAGCAGCTCCAAAAATGTGTGGGTTCCCCTGGTAGCCGGCCGTTTCCTCTTCTGCGGCCTGGGCCAGGATGATGCCGGGCAACAGACCACAGACCAGTAAAAAGGCCAAAGCGACAAGTTGGGCTCGGCGAATCAACATATAAATCTCCTTGGTGATGAACGGCCATTTCAGAATTGAAGGCCGATCCTACCACAAGGAGATCCCGCGGGAGGAACCCTATTTCAACAGCAACATCTTTTTCGTCACCACGTGGGGGCCGGCCATGATCCGGTAGAAATAGACACCCGCGCTGACGGCGCGGCCATGGTTGTCCTTGCCATCCCATAACTGTGTGTGCCGGCCCGCCGGGTAGGGGGCGGCTGACAGCAGTTGCCGGACCCGGCGCCCGGCCACATCGAAGACAGCAAGATCAACAGACCGGGCGGCCGCAAGATCGAAGGTGATCCGGGTGACGGGGTTGAACGGGTTGGGGAAGTTGTCATGCAGACTGAAGGGGATGGCGGCCGGTGGTCCGGCCGGTGATACCGCCGGTTCGGGTACGCCGGCGGAATAATTCCGGAATACCACTTCCGGTGTCAGGGCGCGATCGAATATGGCGACGAGGTGGAAGCCGCCCAGCCAGAACCGGTCGCCCGGCGATGAGACCTCATTGGCCAGGGCCAATGGAAAGGTGGTGACCCAGTTGGACATGACGCCCTCCCGGGGTTCCTCCCTGATGAGCACGCCGTCAATGAATAGCCGGGCGCTTCCCGCGCTGTCCCGGGTGTAGACCACATGGGTCAGGGAACTGGTCAGGGTCCCCGCGCCGCTGATGAGCGAGGGCTGTCCGTTGGTGGAGGTTGTCGACAGGGTCAACCGGGCGTCGATCTGGTCGCCCGCGCTGTTGAAAACGCCCTGCCCCAGGGTGAAATTCCGGGACAACTGGTCACCGGATACGGTCACGATTCGCGCCGGCCCGTTGAGGGAGAGGTCGGCGGGAGAAATCCAGGTCTCTATGGTGATCTCACCTGCCGCCCGGCAGGCGGAGTTGATTTTTCCTGCCGGTCCCGATGATTGCAGGATAGTTTCGGTTATGACGTCCAACCGTCCGGAGGACCAGGTGACGGCCCCGGGGTCGGCAATGGTCAGGTCAAGTAAAGGCGGGACGCCCGACCGGTCGTGCACGATGGAGCCTTCGCCCTCATCGAAATTGTAGAGAGCGACCACACCTGCGCTGGTCCTGATCCAGGGCGTGTAGGTGAAGGCGGCTTCCTGCCCTGGGGCAAGGTCGTTGGGAGGGCAGGCCAGGTCTGAAAGTCCGGTCACCGTCAGGCTGTATTCGACGCCGGCGACCAGACCCGAGGTGGTCAATTCCACTACGGCCGGATCGGATCCGGCAACGGCGTCGAGAGTGACCACTCCGGGTGTGATGACATAATTCGCGGGAACCCATGCGGAAACCGAATCCACCGGTTCGGTAAAATGGACGATGAGGCGATCAGGTACCCCCGCCGATTCCACCCGGACGAGCTGGGGCGGGACCGGATCGGGAAAAAAGAAATACAGGCCTTCGGCGACGGGGCCGGGTCGGAAACCCGACGCGAATGCGCGGGCGCGCAGGACAATTGTCGTGTCCAGGGCGACAGGAACGGTATAGAGGGGAGACGATTCCGTGGGTGGGCTCCCATCCAGGGTAAACCTGATTCCGGCGGCGCCCACGGTACCGAGGGTTATCTCCGCCGGACAGGAAAATTGCCCGCCGGGCGGCGTCATGGTCACCTCGGGCGCCAGGGGCAGACCCGCACCGCCGGGAGTGGCCAGGTTTTCGTACAGGACAACCTCGGAGTGATCCCATCCGAAGGACACGATATCCAGGTCGCCGTCGTTGTCCGCGTCCAGCAACTGCGTTCCCATGTGGTGTTCGTCGCCGGTGTATATCAGATGGGGCTGCCAAATGATTCCATCGGATATGTTTTCGTAGACATAGGCCGAACTTGCGGTGGGATCGGGCAGGTTGTGCTCGCCGACGACGATATCCAGATCGCCGTCCTTGTCCAGGTCGGCCACGTCGATGCTCATGGGGCCAAAAAGCGTGGCGATGTCGTGACGTGGCCAGGTCCCGGTGGGATCGGCGGGCTGTTCATACCAGACCAGTTCATCGGGCCATTCCTCGAAACCCACCAGGGCATCAAGGCGGCCGTCCCGGTTGAGATCGACCAACAGGACCCTGTCCGGTTCTTCGGAGGTATTTTCGATGATGAAAGTGGTCCAGTTCGGAGGATCGTTTCGCAGCCAGATGTTCCCCAGCAGAAGATCCTTGTCACCGTCCCTGTCGATATCGCCGTCGTTGATGCCTTCGAACTGGGTGGTGGCCGAGATATTCCTCCAGGACCAGGGGACCGCGGAAGGATCTTCGGGAATGGTCAGCATCTGGATGCCGCCGCCGCCGTTTTCCCAGGACAGGGCCACTTCGCCGGCGTTGTAGGCCAGGTTGCGGTCGACGTTGAAAACCGTGGTGGCAGTGCCCTGCAGGAAGGAGCCGCTGCCATCGGGAATGTTCTCCAGGACCGTGAAGTTCCCGGCGCCGTCATTGCGGGTCCAGGCAAACTGGGAACTGTGGTCCCAGGGTATGCCCTGTGTCCCCAGAACGTCGAGGTCCCCGTCCCGGTCGAAGTCGGCGACGGCGCACATGTTCCGCAGGGGCAGCCCCAGGTCGAACCGGGCCCAGTTGCCGTCCGGGACGCCGGGGTTGCGGTACCACCAGGCCCCGTTGATGACATCCTCAAACCCGTCGCGGTCGATATCCCCGGTGGTTACGAAAACCGCCCGCCAGGGCCGGGCGGGATCGATCACATGGCGTCGCCACCGGTCCAACTCAAGTTTGGGGTCGAGGTTGTTTTCCCACAGCTCCAGCTTCAATCCGCCGAGGGCACCGGCCTGGTTTTTTCCGGCGATATCCAGGTCGCCGTCACCGTCCAGGTCGGCCACCTTGGCGCGGTGCGAACCGGTGGCGGGCCCGGGAATTTCCAGCCAGACCGACCCGGTACCCCCGCTGTTTTCAAAGATGACGATCTTGTCGGGGTCATCTCCGGCCCGGTCTTCGGCCACGAAGATGTCCTCATCCCCGTCCGCGTCGAAGTCGCCCGACTGGAGGCTGGCAATTCCCGTAAAGTCGTTATTGCCCACGACCGTCGGTAACCAGGAACCCGCTTTCGGGTCGATCGGGGCGGCGAACCAGGCCACCCCTTGGATGCCCGCCGATGAAGCCAAAACGGCGTCGAGCCGCCCGTCCCGATTCAGGTCTTTCAGCAGAGCGCGGTTTTCGCTGGGCCAATTGAAGGCCAGGGTATGATCGGGCCAGGGAGTAACCAGCAGGTCGCCGGGATTTTCCAGCCAGCCGCTGCCCCACAAAAGATCGCAGTCGCCGTCGCGGTCGATGTCATCCACCGCCAGGCCCGAACGGGGGGCGGGGGCCACTCCCAGTCCCACCAGGGTCCAGGGGTCGGCGGGATTTACAGGCGCGAGAAGGGTACAGGCTTCGAGATCGCCGCAAAGTAAAAACAGGTCAAGGCGGCCGTCCCGGTTCAGGTCCGCGGAAAGGATTTCGGTGGGTATGCCCGGCAACCCGGTCTGGATGACATGTTCCGGCCAATCCGGCATCGTGGGATCGCCGGTGTTTTCCAGCCAAACCACGGTGGGGGTTGTGGAGGTACGTTCGACGGCCAGGTCCAGATCGCCGTCCCCGTCCAGGTCGCACCAGGTGCCGGGGCCGAAGTTTCCCGCATTGATGGTGAAGCGTTGCCAGTAGGGTCCCTTGTACCAATGCATCTGGTAGAGGGAATCCTGGCCGGCGCTGCCGGGCAGCCACAGGTCGGGCCAGGAATCGCCGTCGATGTCGACCACCTGCAGGTCGTTGATCTGCCCGGTCGGTTCCGGGTGGGGGGAAGGATCCAGAACATGGCCGGTGAAATTCCACAATGCGGCGGGGGTTCCTTCCTGCAACCAGATATTGATGTTCGGAGCAGCGGCAGAAAACGGTTTACCGAGAATATCCAGATCGCCGTCGCCGTCCAGGTCAGCGACGCGGCCTTCATGTGTGCCGAATCCGGTGGCCACGGTTTCACTTGTGAAATTTCCCGTGCCGTCACCGTATAGAATACGGACCTGCGCGTCATCGCCGGCTCCGGGCGTATGCATCTCGGCGATGAAAATGTCCTGGAGGCCATCGCTGTCGAAGTCCGCGACCTGGAGCGAATGGCCATGGACGACCAGAGGCAAAATTATGGTTTCGATCCAGGCTCCATCCACCCATTCATACCAAGCCAAAGGGCCGTTGCCGTCGCCCGGGCTGAAGACCACTTCGGGCCTGCCGCCGGGGATGATTTGTCCGACCGCCGTGCGGGAAAAAGCCATGTCCGGGGCGATGGGGTGGGAGATGAAACCGCCGGCGCCGTCGTATTCATGCCAGAAACCTGCTCCGACAATATCGGGATGGCCGTCCAGGTCGATGTCGCCCGCGGCCAGACCTTCGGAATCCGGGTCACCGGTGAAGACGGGGGCAAAGGCCCAGGGATCCGGAAGGAGGGGATCGGCCGGAATCTCGGCCAGCATCAGCTTCCCGCCGGCCAACTGGTTCCAGAACACGAGTTCGTCCCGGCCATCCTGGTCAAAATCGCCGAACAACTGGTCATGGTGTTTGTTGGAACCCGAATTTTTTATGATGCGCCGGGTCCAGGTCGAGTCGGGGTGGAAAACGGGGGCCGGATTCGCCCACCACCAGATTTCGTTGCTGTCGAATCCTCCGCCGAAGGAAATGTCCAGATCTCCGTCCCCGTCGATATCAGCGAAATGTCCACCGGCATCCATGGGCATGACCTGGTCCTCGATGACATAACGGTCCCAACCCGAGGCGGTGCGCCGGTACCAGACGACCGATGGAGATTGTGTCCGCTCGGCGATGACAAAATCGTTCAACCCGTCCTGGTCTATGTCCAGGACATGGCAACCCGTCTGCTGATCACCCGGGCCGGGAGAGGGGAGGCCTCCCGTATCGCTGGACAGGTGGTTCCAGACGAGGGCCGAAGCGTCCCCTGCCACCAGAACCATCAATAAAAGTAGGATAAATTGGTATTTGGCACCGAAATTCATGATAACAACAATTCCCCCCATAGAATTCTATTTTCCCCCAATCAATAAGAATAACACGTCCCGGTCCGGGTTTGGGAAAAACTGACAGAATAAGTATTCTTTTCTGAATGAGGTTACGGGGTAAATACTTGACAAAAATTGTAAACTATTAATATTGGGGATAGAGAATTCCCGCAGGGAAAATCAGGCCGTCACCACCAGGTGGGATGGCGTGGAAAATACATTCAACAGGGAGAACCCTTGATGCCTTATCCGGAGCAGATGGTCGCCCCCATGAGGGCGGAACTTGTCGAGATGGGCGTGCAGGAACTGCGCACCACGGGCGAAGTCGATGATTTTTTCGCCTCCAGTGAGGGGACATCCCTTTTGCTGATCAATTCGGTTTGCGGGTGTGCGGCCGGCAGCGCTCGTCCCGCCGTGCGGTTGGCCTTGGGTAACGGAAATCGGCCCGGCCGGGTGGCCACGGTTTTTGCTGGTCAGGATCTCGAAGCCACGGCCCGTGCCCGGGAACTCATCGGGGATGTTCCGCCGAGCAGTCCGTCCCTCGCGCTGATGAAGGAGGGGGAACTGGTCCACTTCGTGCCCCGGCACATGATCGAAGGCCGCGAAGCCGATACCGTGGCCGCCAATCTGGCCGAGGCTTTCGGCATCCACTGCAGCTGATTTCCAGTCGAAGGAGTGATTCATGGGTACCTTTCACGACGACATGGGTGAATTGCATGGCATCACCGTGGTCGCGTTCGCGCGCGACACGGTCTATGTGGGGCGATGCCATGAAATGGATGAGCAGCGCCTTATGCTGCTGGATGCCGACCAGCATGTCGAAGGCCAGGATGACCGGACCAACGAACAGTACCTGGAAAGAGCGGCCAAATTCGGGGTCTGGAAAAAACACGAAAAATTGCTGCTGCCAGTGTCGGACATCAGTAAAGTGGTTCCCTTGGGAGATTACTACCGGGGAGTGGGGCAATCCGTTCCGGCAACCCCAGTGGCCGAAAAACCGGACCCGGTGGCCACGGCGCCCGCGACTCCTAATGCCGGGGAGGCGCCGGTGGCGCTGACCGAAAGCGCCTGCGTGGAAGTGAAGCGACTCCTGGAGGAAGAGGAAAACCGTGGACAGGGCCTGCGCCTGGGTGTTTCCGGGGGTGGATGTTCCGGCTTTGTCTACAAGGTCGCGTTCGATTCATTCCAGGAAGGTGATATTGTCATTTCCCAGGACGGATTCGAGATATTCCTCGACCGCAAGAGTGTCATCTATCTGCGCGGCGTCGTTCTCGATTTCCAAAAGGGTCTGAGTGGCCGGGGATTCCAGTTCAACAACCCCAATGCCAGCAATACCTGCGGCTGCGGCGAAAGCTTCGCTGTCTGATGACGACCGACCCCCTGGGGATTTGCCGCCTGGCCCGCGAGCGGGGGCTGGTTTCACGTTGGGACGGCGCGCCCGAACTGGGTCTGGTCCTGGCCGCGGGTCCTGACAGCGTCGATTTCCTTCAGGCCCGCCTGACCAGCGATGTCAAGACACTGGCTCCCGGTCTGGGCCAGCTGTCCGCGAAATTGACCGGGCGCGGCGAGCTTGTGGGCTACTTCAGCCTTCACCGCCTGCCGGATATGGGCCAGCCATTCCCTTCATTTTTTCTGCTTGCTCCCCGTGCCGATCTGGCTGCCCTGCTGGCTGATCTGGAATCCACCCGGATCGGTGAAGACGTCCTTCTTGAAGATGTTTCCACCCAGTTCGAGGCGGTCCTGGTCCAGGGCCCCGATGCCGCTCCATTCGTGGACCAGGTCGTGGGGTCCCCGGGCCGGATGGAATGTCCGGAATTTTCCATCGAGGCCCCCGAATGTTCCCGGCCCGTCGCTGGGGATTCCGTCCTGCCTGCCGACCTGCTGGTCCTGTCCCGGTCTTTTACCGGTGATCCGGGGAGAATGCTGCTTTGGAACGCCGGATCAGCCGGTGGCGATTTTGTGGATTACCTGGTCGGCAGCGGCCAAAAAGAAGGTCTGGCGGTCCTGGACGCGAAATCTGATTCGCGAACCGCCTGGCGCTGGTTAACGGTGGAGGCCGGGTGGCCCGCGTCAGGACGTGAGGTTCAGCCGGGTAAAGTGGTTTTGCCCAAGACCGGGCTCGAGCAACAGGTGGTCAGTTCCACCAAAGGGTGTTTCCCGGGGCAGGAAGTTGTGGCTCGCATCAGAACCTACGGCTCGGTCCCGACCGCCCTGCGGGGATTGGTATTCCAGGATGGGGATATCTCTCTTTTGCCTGACCTGCCCAAGCCTGGAGATGAGTTGTTCGAATCCGGCATCAGGATCGGTTCCTGGGGGACGGCAGCCTGGTCCGTCAACCTGGACCGTTGCGTTTCCCTGGCCTTCATCGACAGGGATCACCGGACACCAGGCACCCGTTTGAAAGTGGATACCGGCATTGGACCGGTGACCGCCGAAGTGGTGCTGCTGCCCTTTTTCAGGGCGCAGGATGACGGGGATAAAGCGCGCCACCTGCATGAGCAGGCGATCAACCTGTTCAGCAGGGGCGGCGACGAGGAGGCGGTTGTCCTTTTGGAAGAGGCACTGCGGCTGGATCCCGGATTACACGACGCCTATGAAGCCCTGGGGGTCATCCTGGGACGTACCGAGCGATATATCCAGGCCATCGAGATATTTCGCCGCCTTGAAGAGATGGCCCCGAACGAACCCATGGTTCATACCAACCTCTCCCTGTTCTACATGAAGATCGGGGACAAGGACGAGGCCGAACGGCAGAAAGCCCAGGCCACTCTAAAGCGGTTTGCCGAGGCCGGGGATCCCCTCGAAGCCGGGGTTCTCGCCGAGGCCGCCGCCGCGGGGCGGAGGGAGGAAGCCCAGCGAAAAATCGGGATGTTTTCCGCCGTGCTGGAGTTCGATCCGGAGGACCCACTGGCGCTGATGGGTTTGGGCAACGCGCTGACGGATCTGCAGGAGTACGGTCGGGCGGCCGATTGCCTGGCCAACGCCCTTCGCCTGCAGGGGGACAACAGTGCGTTGTACGCGGCCCTGGGAAAGGTTCTCGAGACCCTGGAGCGGGTGGAGGAGGCAGCGGAAATCTACCGGCGCGGAGTGGAGGTTGCCAGCAGGCGGGGAGATCTGATGCCCTTGAAGGATATGGAACATCGGCTCTTGATGCTGGGGGTATAAGATCAGCGGAAAAGCCTTTGGTATAGATGTTTACGGGTTTGGCATTAAAAATTGACAAAAATTGTAATCTATTTATCTTCTAAACGTAATCAACAGTTGTTTTGTCCTGTAAAAAGAGCCTGATTCCGGCTGCCAAGCCAGCCGCCACAAGGGGTAGGAAATTGAGTAACTCCGCTTTGGACAACAAGGATATCGTGTTTGCCTGCCGTAACCTGAAAGTTTCGGTGCAGGACAAGGGCGAGACCAAGGAACTGGTCAAAGGTGTCGACCTGACCGTCCGCAAGGGTGAAAAACATGCCCTGATGGGGCCGAACGGGTCAGGGAAATCAACTCTGGCCGCGGCCCTGATGGGTCACCCCGGGTACGAGGTTTCCGGCGAAATCTGGCTTGCCGGAGAGCGTATCGATGAACTGGAACCCTATGAACGGGCGCGCAAGGGTCTGTTCCTGAGCTTTCAGTACCCCGTGGCGGTGCCGGGTGTTTCGGTGGCGAACTTCCTGCGCGCGTCCCTGGCCGCCCGACGTGGCACCGAGATCCCCGTGCGGGAATTCCGCAAGGAAATGGAGGGCGCTTTCAAAGAGCTCGGCATCGACCGCAGCTTCATTTCGCGCTACCTGAACGACGGCTTCTCCGGCGGTGAAAAGAAACGCCTCGAGATCCTGCAGATGATCATGCTCAAACCCGTCTTCTCATTGCTGGACGAAACGGACAGCGGCCTGGATATCGATGCCCTCAAAGTGGTGTCCGCGGGTATCAACCAGGCGACCGGATCGGAAAACGGCATGCTGATGGTGACCCACTACCAGCGGATCCTCGACTACGTGAAGCCCGACATCGTTCATGTGTTCATGGAGGGCCGGATCGTCCGCACCGGTGGTGCCGAGCTTCCGCATGAACTGGAAACCAGGGGGTATGACTGGTTGCTGGAGTCCAGCGCCGCGGGATCCGGGGGAGTGTCATGAGCACCAAACAGAACATCGCCGGCATCAATCAGGACTATACGGAAAAATACGGGTTTCATGATCCCGAGGATTATTTCCTGAAGGCGCCCAAGGGCATCAACCATGAAGTGGTGGAGATGATTTCCCGCAAGAAGAACGAGCCTGAATGGATGCGCGAGATGCGCCACCAGGCCCTGGACATCTTTTTCGAGAAACCCATGCCCACCTGGGGGAATTCGGATCTGTTGGCGGAGATCGATTTCGACAATATCCACTACTACATCAAACCCAAGGGCGAGCAGGCCCGCGACTGGGACGATGTCCCGGAAAACATCAAGAAGACCTTCGACCGCCTGGGCATTCCCGAGGCGGAGCAGAAATTTCTGGGCGGGGTGACGGCCCAGTACGAATCCGAAGTGGTCTACCACTCCATCCGCGAGGACCTTGAAAAACTCGGCGTGCTGTTCATGGACATGGACTCGGGTCTGCGGAAACACCCGGACATCGTGAAAAAGTTTTTCGGGAAGATCATTCCCACGCGGGACAACAAGTTTTCCGCCTTGAATACGGCGGCCTGGTCCGGCGGTTCGTTCATCTACATTCCGAAGGGCGTGAAGGTGGATATCCCCCTGCAGGCCTATTTTCGCATCAACGCCGAAAACATGGGCCAGTTCGAACGGACCCTGATCATCGCCGACGAGGGCAGCAGCGTCCATTACATCGAAGGCTGCACCGCCCCGACCTATTCTTCCGACTCGCTGCATTCGGCGGTCGTGGAACTGATCGCGCTCAAGGGAGCGCATATCCGTTACACCACCATCCAGAACTGGTCGACCAACGTCTTCAACCTGGTGACCAAACGGGCCCACGCCCATGAAGACGCCGTGGTCGAGTGGGTGGACGGCAACATCGGTTCCAAACTCACCATGAAGTACCCCGCCATCGTCCTGAAGGGTGAGCGGGCCCACGGTGAGGTTCTGTCCATCGCCTTCGCGGGGCACGGCCAGCATCAGGACGCCGGCGCCAAGATGATTCACGCCGCGCCGAATACCACCAGCCGCATTGTCTCGAAATCCATCAGCAAGGACGACGGGCGCTCGAGCTATCGGGGTATGGTCAAGATTGCCCGCGGCGCTCACGGCTGCAAAACCAACGTCGAATGCGACGCCCTGCTTATCGGTGAAAATGCCCGCAGCGACACCTATCCCACCATGGACGTCGCCGAAGAAGACGTGCGGGTGGAACACGAGGCCCGGGTCTCCAAGGTGGCCGAGGAGCAGCTGTTCTATCTGCAAAGCCGGGGACTGGACGAGGATAAGGCCCGCATGATGATCGTCAACGGTTTCATCGAACCGTTCGTCAAGGAATTGCCCATGGAATACGCGGTGGAATTGAACCGCCTGATCGAACTGGAAATGGAGGGGTCCGTTGGCTGATTCAACTACGGATACGACATTGGCCGACCCGCGGCCGGTACTGATCGGTGATGACCTGATCGCCCTGTGCGATCGCCTGCAACAGGTGGAATCGGCGCGGCAGGCACGCGGTGAAGCCCGTACCAGGTATATGGAAACCGGTCTTCCGGATCGGGTGCAGCACCTTTGGCGCTTCACGAATCCCGAAAAACTGATGCCCGCCGACCTTTCGGCGGCCGCCCTGACGGGCTCCGGCGTGGTCCCGGAAGAATTGCCCCCGGTCCAGGATGCCGCCGCCACGGTGGACCTGTGGCCCGGCAGCAAACCGGTGGTCCAGCTGGGCGACGGGCTGGCCGACGGCCAGTTGACCGTGGGACCGCTTGACGGCGCCATGGCCGCCGGAACCCTGGATGAAATGGATGCGCCTTCAGCACTCTTTCGCCACCTGAACGCGGCTGGCTGGAATGCCGGCCTTCAGGTGGACGTCACTGCCGGATCCGTCCTTTCCGGGCCGGTGGTGGTTCGAATCCATGCCCAGGGGCCGACTGTGATGCCACGCATTCTCTTCCGCGTCGGCGCGGGGGCGGAGGCCACTTTCGTCGAACAACACATTGACGGCGGTACGGGGCGTGCCGTGGTCGGCCGGAGCGACGTGGTGGCCGGCACCGCGGCCCATGTGCGGCATATCGTTCTGCAGACCTGGACCCATGGGACGACGGGGCACCTGACGGTTCAGTCCCGGGTCGGGCGTGACGCCGATTTGCTGTCCGTGTTCGCCACTTTTGGCGGTGACAGGGTCAAAATGGAAATGATGACCGATCTGCAGGGTGAGGGGGGCCGCAGCAGAATGATCGGTGTGGCCCTGGGCAGCGGTGATCAGCATTTCGACCACCATACCAGGCACCGCCATCTGGCGGGCCGGACCTGGAGCGACATCGATTTCAAATCCGTGGGGGCGGACCGGTCCCGCGGCAGTTATACGGGGCTGATCCGGATCGAGGAAGGGGCGCGGTTCAGTGAAGCCTACCAGGTGAACCGTAACCTGCTGCTCTCGAAAAAGAGCCGTGCCGATGCCATTCCGGAGCTGGAAATCCTCAACGAGGAAGTCAGCTGCAGCCACGGCGCCACCGTCGCGCCCGTGGAAGAGGATCAGCTTTTCTACCTGGAAAGCAGGGGCCTTGATTCCGACCAGGCCCTGCGCCTGGTGGTGCGCGGCTTCCTGGAGAAAACCCTGCAAAGCATTCCCGAGGCCTTGCGGCCTGGAGTGGAGGATCTGGTCGAAGGCCGCCTGGCCGCCCTGCGGGAGGAAGCCTGATGGAATCCCGTGACCTTTCCCTGCCCGCCCCTGCCGGAATCCGGCCCTGCGACGGCCAGGAGGGTGACTGCAGTCGCTGCGGCCCTTTGCTCCCCGAAAGATTTCCCATTCTGCGCCGCCATCTCGCCGGCCGGCCCCTGGTGTATCTGGACAATGGGGCGACCACCCAGAAACCCGAGGCCGTGATCGCGGCCGAGGCGCGGTATTACCGGGAAAACAACGCCAACGTCCACCGGGGCATGCACACCCTGGCGGCCGAGGCGACGGATCTCTACGAAGGGTGCAGGGCCCGGGTGGCGCGGTTCCTGGGCCTCGACCGGACCAGCGAAGTGGTGATGACCCGTGGTACAACCTCGGCCCTCAATACCGTGGCCCGCGGGTTGGCCCATCGCTTCAGGCCCGGGGATGAAATCCTGGTGACGGGGATGGAGCATCACGCGAACCTCGTGCCCTGGATCCGGGTGGCCAGGAACGAAGGGTTGGTTCTGCGGTATTTACCGGTGACCGATGGCGGACTCCTGGATCTGGGCCGGCTGGGTGAGCTGTTGAACAGCCGGACAAAAGTGGTGGCACTGACCCACGTCTCCAATGTTCTGGGCACCATCAATCCGATAGCTGAAATTGCTGCCGCCGCCCATCGACGGGGAGCCCTGGTGGTTGTGGATGCCGCCCAGTCCGTGGGACATCTTCCCGTATCGATGGATGCCCTCGGCGCCGACCTGCTGGCCTTTTCCGCCCACAAGACCTACGGTCCCATGGGCCTGGGTTTTCTGGCCGGCAACCGGGAAATCCTCGAGGACCTTGACCCCCTGGAATCCGGTGGAGAGATGATCGAAACCGTTACCATGGAAGACGCCACCTGGGCCGAGGTGCCCCAACGGCTCGAAGCCGGCACGCCCAACGTGGGTGCGGCCGCGGCCTTTACCCATGCCCTCGACCTGATCGACGAGGTTTCCCTGGAACGGCTGCGGACCCACGAAATTTCCCTGACGGGCTACGCCTGGGAACGATTGTCTTCCCTGGGCGGATTGACTCTGTACGGTCCCGCGGATCCCACTGCCAGAGGTGGACTGATCAGCTTCCACGACCCATCCGTCCATTCCCACGACATGGCGCAACTGCTCGATTCCCGCGGCATCGCTGTCAGGGCGGGACACCATTGCGCCCAGCCGCTGCATAAACGTCTGGGTGTGGCGGCAACCACCAGGGCTTCCTTTGCCATGTACAATTGTCATGACGATATTGACGCCCTGGTCGATGGAATCACTTATGCCAGGAGTATATTCGCCTCATGAACGCAGGAATGGACGATCTCTACCGGGAAGTGATCCTGGATCATCACCGCAGCCCACGCTGTCGCGAACCCCTGGCCCATGCCGATGCCCAGGCCGCCGGCAGGAACCCTTCCTGCGGCGACGAGGTGACCCTGCAGCTGGCCTTCGATGGAGACTGCATCAGCGGGGTTTCGGTGCACACCGAAGGATGTGCCATCGCCAGGGCGAGCGGCTCGATCCTGGGGGAGCTGCTGGCCGGGCGCACGCTGGCCGAAGCCAGCCGTCTGGCCGAAGCTTTTCGCGGGATCATGCACGATGACGAAGCCGAACTGGCCGACGACCTGAACCCCGGCGACCTCGAAGTCCTGACCGGTGTGCGAAAATTTCCGGTGCGCGTCAAGTGTGCCCTGCTGCCCTGGATTACCCTGCTGGAGGCCATGACGGCCCGCCAGGAGGGCCGCCAGGTGGGTGAATCGACAACGGAGGTCTGATATGAGCATCCCCATGGAAATGGCTGTCACCGAAGCCCTGCGCCGGGTTATCGATCCCGAGTTGAATCTGAACATCGTGGACCTGGGTTTGGTCCGGCGGGTGGAATTTGAGGATGAAACCGGTGCCGTCACCGTCGGGTTGACCCTCACGAGCCCCATGTGCCCGATGGGTCCTGAAATCATGAAGTCGGTGCGGCTCAAGACGTTGTCCGTGGACGGCGTCAAAAATTGTCAAGTGGAAATGGTCTGGAGTCCGCCCTGGGATCCCCGAACCGACGCGTCCGAAGATGTTCGTGCCGAACTTGGAATCTGGGATTGATTCCTGAAATTCTGTTATTTTATTTGATCATACGAAATCGTTCAAACTCGAATATCCGCGTTGCGGGATGATTTTTCCCAATGAATAATTTTTTGAGATTGAATGCCACTTTAATTTTTGGTAAGGTCGCAATGTGTGGGGAAGTGTTCAAAAAACCAGGGTAATGATCAGATTTGATTGCCCATAGTCATGGGTTTTGTGGTTTCCCCCTCAATCCGTAAATCACCAGAACTCAATCATCAGGAGGGGGACCATGAGAAAATTGTCTATTGCTGTCCTGTCCGTACTTTGCCTGGTTCTTATGACCGGGCCTTCCTTTGCCGCCGATCGCCAGATGACTTTTACTCCCGTGACCGGAGATCCGGCCACCATCAACCCGGGGATCCAGACCAGCGGCGCCAATGGCGCCTGCCAGATGGGAAACCTGAATCCCATCGCCTTTGCGATCACCGACTGGATTTGGGGCGCCGAGAAGTACAAGTACATGTTCTACGCCGATCCGGCCCTGTGCTCGGCCTGCTCCGACGGGTTCACCGTGGAATCGGTAAACCTCGTCATGCAGTTCGGCCCGGAGGACGTTCCTGTCACCTTCGACGCCCGCGTGGACTTTGAAGAAGCCACCTGGGACGATGCCCTCCAGTGCAATTATCCCGGTCCGGAAATCTGTGTTTCCTCCGTCTATACGGTGACCATCGACACTCCCGGGCTCTACAACATCACCCTGCCGATGGATACCGCCTGCGCCTGCGCCCACTTCGGGTACTGGTACGGCATTTCCTTCGAGTTCCTGACAACGTTCGACAGTTCGCCGGACATCGTTACGGATGACACTCCGGTCGGCTGCACCAGCTGGAACGACTACGGTGCCGGCTGGATCGATGTACTGGACTTCGGTTTCCCGGGCGAGATCAGCTTGTCCGCGGAAATCGTGTGTTGCGGAAACCCCGTGCCTGTTGATGAGAGCACTTGGGGCAACATCAAGGCCATGTTCCGCTAGATACAGGAACCTGGTTTCAGTTTAGTATCAGAGAACACGGAGGGGCCCGGCCCCTCCGTGTTTTTTTGTCCCTGGCCGACATTTTGAAAGTTTTTGTTAAATACCCTCCATATACGCCGATAACCAGGTTTAGTCCATCGAACCAACCTGTTTTCGGAAATGGCGGATGATGGTCAATTCGCAAGAACCTCAAATGACAATTATCGACGAAGAACTGTCCCAGAGCAGGGCCAGGGTCGTCATTACCGGGATCTGCCTGGTGGCTTTTTCCATTGTGGGCTTCCACAAGGGCTTGGCCCAAAGCGAGCAGATGATCCAGGGACTGATAGTTTGTCTTTTATATCTCGGCTTTTCGGCCACCTGGTACGCGATGGTTTACCGCATGCCCGGAAAGTGGCCCCTCCGCCGTTATGTGACCATCTTCGCCGATCTCGGCATCATGACCTATTGGCTGCATTTCGGGGACAAGCACGTCGCCTCCTACTATCCCATATTCCTGTGGGTCATCATCGGCAACGGCATCCGTTTCGGGGAAAGACATCTTCAGGTGGCCATCGTCACCGGAGCCCTGGGATTCGGTTCCCTGCTGGTCTTCAATGATTTCTGGAAGGCCCACATGGAGATCGGGGCCGGCATGCTGTTGGGCGTGGTGGTCCTGCCGGTGTTTTTCCTGAGTGTTCTGCGGCGCCTGCGCACCATGTCCCAGCTTCAGATCGCCTTGGCCAAATCACGCCTGGCCGACAAGGCCAAGGACCAGTTCCTGGCCACGATGAGCCACGAGATCCGCACGCCCATGAACGGCGTTCTGGGCATGGCCGAAACGCTGCGGGCCACCGATCTCAACAACGACCAGCAGGAACACCTGCATATCATCACGCGCTCGGTGGAGTCCCTGCTCAACATCATCAATGATATCCTCGACTATTCGAAGATCACTTCGAACAGCCTGAAACTCGAGTCCACCCGGTTCGATTTGAAGCAGGTCCTGGGAGATGTCCACCTGTTGATGAAGTCCACCGCCGAGGCCAAGGGCGTCGATTTCGTATTCGATTACCCCGCCGATGCTCATTCCGATTTCCTGGGAGATCCGACCCGCATCAGGCAGATCATCTTCAACCTGGTCGGCAATGCCATCAAGTTCACCCAGAACGGCCATGTCAGACTTTCCTGCAAGGTCAACAGGGTTCCCGGCAGGGAGAATATCTCCGTCACGATCCAGGATACGGGGATCGGTATTCCGGCCAACCGGCTGGCGGCCGTGTTCGATCAGTTCGAACAGGCGGACAATTCCACGACGCGGCAGTTCGGCGGCACGGGCCTGGGCCTGGCAATCAGCCGCACTCTGGCCATCATGATGGGTGGCGATGTCGAGGTGACTTCGGTTTTGGGTGAAGGGTCCACTTTTACGGTGACCATGACCCTGGAGGAATGCGAGAAACCCGCCTTCAAGGAGGAGCAGGTAGCGGGAGAGCTGCCCGACTTCGGACTGCGGGGCCTGGTCGCCGAGGACAACAAGTTCAATCAGGTGGTCGTCAAGAGTATGCTTGAGCGGATCGGTATCAGCGTTGATATCGCCGAGAACGGTGCCGAAGCCCTGGATTTGTTCGAAAGAAATGAATACGATCTGGTGTTCATGGACGTGCGGATGCCGATCATGAACGGCTACGACTGCACCGAAGCCATCCGCGGCCGCACCGACGACAGGAAGGATGTGCCGATCCTGGCACTGACGGCCGAGGCCACCAAATCAGACGCTGAAAAATGCCTCGCCGCGGGCATGAACGTGCATCTCAGCAAACCCCTGCGGCTGACCGATGTGGTCAAGGCCATCGATTCCCTGGTTCAGCAGCCCGTGGCCACGGGCTGAATCATTCCCTGATTGCCAATCAACCAAGTCCCTCAAGGGCCTTCGCCGCGGTTTTCCGGATTCCGGACCGGCGGTTTTGCGCCTGGACAAGGCGTTCGATCATGCGCAGATCACGGCTGGTGAGTTTCAGGGCGGCGTCGACCCATATCTTCGTGATCTCAATCAGTTCCTCGTATGTCACCGGATTTATACACTTCCTGATCCGGCTCATGGCCGCGTGGGCGTTGCCGCGTTTTCTATGGCGCTGAATGAATCGGGCCACGGCCTCTTCACCCTGGCCGTCTTCGACCACTTCGTCCACGAGACCGAGGTTGTGCATCTTCTGGGCGGTCAGCAGTTCGCCGCTCATGATAATTTTTTCGGCTGTTTCCGGGCCGATACGGCGCACGAGGAAACTGTAGGCACCCATGCCCGGGATCAGGTTGAACAGCACCTCGGGCAGTCCGAATTTCGCACTCTTTTCGGCGATGACCACGTTGCTCGAAATGGCGGCTTCGAAGCCGCCGCCCAGGGCATCACCCTGAACCAGCGAGATGGTGGTCAGGGGCATATGGAAGTTAACGGAGTTGGGAAAAAGGACATCGATGCATGACTTGGCATACTGGAACAACCCGTCCCGGTCGCCATTCCGGATCAATTTGGAAAAAAGCTGCAGGTCGCCGCCGAGGTTGAAAACCCCAGGTACGCTGCTGGCGATGATGGTGTAACGGATCGGCACCGCATCAACACCCGCGTCATGGGCGTGATTGACCATTTTTATCTTTTGCTGGAATTCCCGTAATTCACTCAAAAGGTCAAGATTGAAACAGGGACGTGACCTGGGAGCCAAGTGATACCACAAGGCTTTCAGATCCTCGTCATACCGCACGAACAGCTGTTCATACGGTCCCCATTCCCGGGGAAGGCCGCTGCCTGGATTCATTATTCCTCCTGTGACAGCCGGCAGGATTATCCTTAATGGACAGCCACAGTGTTGGGCGAAAAAAAGGAAATGCAATTTCCCTCCGGATTTCCTTTTCGACACATAACGATATCACATGGATCAATTGCAGGAAACCACATTAACTTGTTTTTATATCAGGAAGTTGGCTCGAAATACCCGAATTCCTCTCCGGAAGGTCCCAGGGGGCAGAAAATCCTTAAAACCTGGTTACTTCGGTCGATAAGAATTATCCAGGGTTTCCGGGTCGGGGAATGGTCCCCGCCGGGGTATGGGTGAATTTCGCGATACGGGAGATGACATGTCCGATTCCAAGCAATCCCTGATGACGCCGGGCCGAAAGGTCCATGAAAACATGACATATTCCACTACGCGTGAAGTGGACATGGAATTTGCGACCGAAATGGTGCGCAGGGCCAAGCGTCTGATCGAGGAAAACCGCCACAAGGATGCCGAGCTGTATTTGCGGCAGGCTCTGGAACGGGTGCCGGATCACAAGGAATGCCAAGCCTATATAGCCGTCTGTCTGGCGGGAAAAAGGAAGTTCGTATCGGCGGAAAAACTGGCCAAGAACGTCATCCGCAACAACCCCTTCGACGCGATTGCCTATTATGCCCTGGGCCGGGTCAATCTCATCGGCAGCCGCCGCGGCTCCGCCTTCCGGAACCTGGAAAAGGCCCACAATCTGGCCAGCGGCGACACTGAAATGGAAGGCGAGGTCCGCCGCCTGGATCCCCGGCGTCCACCCGTCATCCGCTGGTTGCCGCGCAACCATGTTCTTAACATCTGGTTCGGAAAATGGCGGGCAGCCATGAACCGGGGCAACCAGGATTAAATCCCTCAGTCTGATTTTTCCCACACGGTCATCTGACTGGCGGTGTGCTGGAATTTACGCGCGGTTTCCCTGATCACGAATTCCACGTTCCGCGGCTCGGTGACCAACCTGAATTCCGGTTCCAGCCTGCTCCGCAGTCCATCCAGAGTGGTTACGTTCTCCCCGTCGATTTTTAATCCGCCCAGCCATTTTTGTTTCGGAGTGAATTCCTCCAGCCAGGTGTAGGGCGATAGAAGCACCAGAAGCCCACCGGGGTTTATGCGGCTGGAAATGTGTTGCAGAAAACGTTCCGGATCGTACAGCCGGTCGATGAGGTTGCACGCCAGGACCAGATCATATCCGGTGAACTGTTCCTTGAGGTTGTGGGCATCGCCCTGCCAGAACTCGACCTTGTCCCTGGTGTCGGCTAGCCCGAGCCCCTCCAGGGTTTTTTCGTGATAGGAAACCAGCTCACCTTCTTCGGTGATGGAATAGCGGGTGCTTCCCCTCTGCTGCATTTCGTGGCCCACCCGGATGAAGCGGGCCGAAAAATCTATGCCGGTTACATGGTCGCAGAACCGGGCCAGTTCGAAGGTGGCCCGACCCGTCGCGCACCCCAGGTCCAGCGCGCGGCCGATCTTTCGGTCGCCCACGATATCCCGGCAGATCCCCGCCGCGGTGACCATGAAGTTGGGCACCCCGAAGTAGTCCTCGCCGAAGTGGAATTCGCAGTACTGGGAAACCAGGGCGTCCGATTCGTAGATGTCCTCGCGGACTTCGGCTTCACTTTCGGATTCGATATATCGAAAGCCGGCATGCTGCATGAAGTGACGCCGGAAGGCGTACCGCGCGTGCCGTGTAGCCTCGTTACCCGTCGAAATCCAGGATCCCCCCTTGATCATGTTGTGCCGGGTGTCGAAAGTGGGGGTGGAAAAATCGTCGTACAGCGGGTGCACCTGAAAGCCCGGGAAACCGGTGATCGGCGTTTCGGTCCACTGCCAGACGTTGCCCACCACATCCCCGAATCCGGCGGTGACGTTGGTCGATACGGGGCACGATGAGGCATAGAAGGCCAGGTTGAGATTCCCGGGCGTCCGGTCCCACTCCGGCTGATCCTCGATTCCCGATACATCCAGCAACCGATACCATTCCTCTTCAGTCGGCAGGCGGACGGGGTTCCCCGTAGCTTCGGCTTTCCAGTTGCAGAAGGCCTTGGCTTCGAGCTGGTTGACCTCCACGGGCCAGTCCCAGGGCATGGGAATTTCCTCGGCCAGACATCTGAGGCGGAAGCCTCCCTCGGCATCGGGTTTCCAGAAGGCAGGGTGTTCCGCCTGACGGAAGTTGCGCCATTCCCAGCCTTCGGCTGTCCACCAGCGTTCGGTGCGGTATCCGTTGGCGTCCACGAATTCCCTGAACTCGGCATTGCTTGCCAGGTATCGGGAGGCACGGAAAGGAGCCACCTCGGATTCCAACCGGCCGTACTCGTTGTCCCACCCATAGAGGCCATGGTCCCTGGGTTTCCCCAGGACAACCTTTCCGCCCGCGACGTCCCGCAGGTCATTGGCGGGCGCGGGTCCGGAATCCTTGCAGAGTGGCCAGGCGTCACTGGGAGTAACCATATCCAGCGGGAGTTGGCGGATCAAAACCGAGCTCGTCTCCAGGTGGATCCGTTCGTGTTCGATACCCATGAGGATGACCCAGAAGGGATCATCCCAGGTGATGGGCAGGCTCAGAGGCAGGTCGGCGATCGCCTTTTCGATGACCGAGCGCACCTGGTTCCGATAGTCCAATACCTCGTCGACGGTGGGCCAGTCGTAGTTCTTTTCGTCCAGGTCATCCCAGCTCATCTCGTCCACACCGATGGCGAAGATCGATTCGAACCGGGGATTGACCCGTTCGTTGATGGACTTGGCCAGTACGAGCTTGTTGATGAAAAACACGGCCGTGTGGCCGAGGTAGAAAATGAGCGGATGCCGCAGCGGATCGGCCCGCGTCAGGTAGGCCTGGTCGCCGTCCATCAACGAAAACAGTTTCTCGTAGATTTCCCAGGTGGTCTGGAAATAGCGGCGTATCTCATCCCGCTTGGCTTCCTGGGAACCGGTATGTAGTTGGGGCGCGTGCATCACCTTGAACGTCATGTGCCTCTCCCGGAAACATGGGTGTGTTTCGGACGTAATGGGAATATTCATTATTACTACGAACAGATGGAAATTTCGCCCCTAAATATCCGGGATCCGTGGCAAACCACAACTCAGCGGGGGATGATGAGGTTGTCCATTTCCTCGGGCGTATACCCCAGGGCCGGCCAGTCCATCAGGCCGCCCACGCCATGGCAATCGTTGCACGTCAGGGCGCCGTCGCGGCGGATGGCATGACTGATCTCCAGCATGGCATCGGTGGGGATCCAGCGCGGTTCGACCATCTTGCCGGCCCGCACGTCGACGAAGGAATTGGTGTTCCAGCCGTCAATCCCCATGAACGACATGAACTTGTCCATCATGTAGAATTTGAACATCCAGCCGTACATCATGCCCATCATACTCTTGTCCATCTCCACGCGGGCGGCCTGGTCGGGGCGGCCGAACCGGTAATAGGAGGGCAGGTTGTAGGGCACGAACATGCCGCCGAACGGTCCCATGTTCTGCAGGTCGATGTGCTGGCGGCCGTTGAATCTTTTCATGGGATGGATCTTCGACGGCCTCCCGGCCTTGGCGATGGGGCGCATGGTAGTTTCGTACCAGGCCTCGTAGTCGAAGTCCGCAAACTCGGGCCAGCGCCAGCGGGCGTCGTAGAAACTGTAGAGGTCGGCGCCGTTGGGGTTGTCCCCGATGGGGTTGCCCAGGAAAGTTGTATCCCCGTTCCACCAGACGTAGGCGATGCCTCGACCGGGGGCATTTTCCTTGACCACGTCGTGATAGATGTGGATGCCGGGGTCGTTTTCGAATTCGGTTTCCCCGAAGTCCCGACGGGTGACGTTGTCCGGATGAAGGGACGGGATATGGCAGGTCTGACAGGCCACACGATCGAGGTGTCCGTTTAGCGTTCGCCCGTCCTCGTTCGAATTGTCGTGTGGTTCGTCGTGGCAGACCAGGCAGGATACTTCCACATCCGGCAGATCGTTCGCCATCAAGGTGGTGGTTTGGGTTCCCTTGGCCATGAGGTGACCACGCGTGGCATGACATTCGATGCAGGACATTCCCGCGGCGGCGTGCACGTCCCAACTCGGTGAGTAGGGGGTGCCCCGTTTGGAACCGGGGTGCTGGACCCGCGGTCTGGTGTGCCCGAGGTTTTGCAGGCTTTCCATGAACTCGGGCCCGGCCGCATCGATGTAGATGTCTCCGCCGAAGTTGTGTTGATGGCAGCGCAGACAGGCTTCGGCCGTGGGGGAGGTCACGGACATGGCGGCCAGCAGGGAGCGGTCCTGGCCCCAGCGGTTGCGACCGTTGGCGTCGGTGACGACTTGCTTACGGTTCATGTCGTAGGCCACCGCGTGGCAGATCAGACAGTCGATCGTGTTCTTTTCCTTCCCGCCGGTGCGGTACAGGGGCATCATTTCACCCAGCGGGGCCTGGTATTGGCCGCCGATGTGGCACTGCCCGCACCCTTCACTCAGGGTATCGCCGGCCTGGGTGACAACCAGTTCGGCCCAGGCGGTCATGGCGAATGACCCGGGTTTGGGACACGGCCGGTTGATTTTGCCCATCGGAAAATTGTCCGCCAGTTCCCCGTTGAACCCGTAAACGTTGGGATGGTCCTTGGTGAAAAAGCGGTAATGGGCCGAGGAGACGAGGTTGTCCATGAGGTCGGCGGTTTTTTCGTTCCCCGCGTCGTCCTGGTAGGTGATTTTTTGGTGACACTCGAGGCAGGTGGACGGTCCCTCGTAGGAAAGAATGCCGGCTTCGCGGAACCGTTCGATGTGTCTGAACTCGCCGGCCGCGCCACGCGGAGTGGAGGCCAGGGTTTCGGCGGCAGATTCAAAACCATCCTGGGTGAGAATTTCCGCGGAATAGACGATGGCGGCGGGCCTGCTGTCGGCGGGCAGCATCCAGTTGATCATTTGCGACCAGAAAACCGCTACCAGAATGAAAAGGACGACCAGTAGGATAAACAAGGGGGATTTTAGCCAGCGATAACGGCCGAAAACAGGCAAAGCAGTCCTCCCGGAAACCCGTGAGCCCAATAATAATCACCAGTTGAAAAATCATATTTAAAAGGTAGCCCGTCAAGGATTAACGCCTAGAAATGGGCGTTTATTCCGGGCAGCCACTGCAATCCGGCAGGATTGTTGCCAGCGTGGTTGAGCAGGCCGATCTGGATACCGTTCAATACCCGGGCCCGGTTGAAGATACCAATACTCAGGCCGGTCGTTTCCTTTACGTTGTTGTAGCTTCCGATACCCAGACCGGTAAGGGACCCGCCCTTGAGATATCCCAAAGCCATGGCCACCCCTTCAAGGTGGTCCCCGCCCACCGCACCGAGGCCGGCCATGACACCGGTCAAATTTTTTCCGCCGACGCCCAGCCCCCCGAGGAATACACCGGTCAGATTGTCTCCGCCGACGCCCAATCCTCCGAGAAATACGCCGGTCATGTCATCGCCCCCTACACCCAGGCCACCGGCGGCTATTCCGGTCATGTCGTTGCCGCCCACACCCAGCAGGCCCAGGGCAATTCCCTGAACATCATTGGCGCCGACCCCCAGGCCCCCGATGGCCACACCTTGAATATCATCGGCGCCGACGCCCAGGCCCCCGATGGCTACACCTTGAATATCATCGGCCCCGACGCCGATACCACCAATGGCCACACCCTGGAAGGCCCCGCCTCCGATGCCGATCAACCCCATGGCCACACCCTGGGTAAGGTCCGCCCTGTGGCCCACCAGCCCGATGGAGATACCCTGGTAAACTGCATATGGATTCTTTTTGGGTATCCAGAAGGTAAAGTTGAGTCCGGTCACCCGTTCCACCTTGTTGTCCACCAGATTAAACCGCACGCCCGTAAAATTTTTAAGGTTCCCGAAACCCAGGCCGCCCTCGCTGGTGGGTATCCCCAGCCCGCCGGCGGTGGAAATCACGGGTGCCAGGACCAGCAGGGTGGCCAGGAAAACAAATCCGGCAATACGCGAGGGAGATTGGCGGGGCATGGATATTCCTCTCTGGATCGGAAAGTGGGACCGGGGACGATTTCAGGATGTTCCCGCATAGGCGCCGATGTTAGAATGGCTCCTTCGACAGAACCCAAATGCATTGACGCAACAACGGGAGAAAAGTTACATGGGCCTTCCTTTCGGAAGGAATAACCCGTTTTCGGGTGTACGGTGGGCCGGATCCCGCAACGAGCTCGTTGCCCTCGCCGCGGTCCTGGTGCTTGCGGTGCTGTCCTGGCAGATGATCAACGCCGTGGCCACCTCCCTGTACCGCCAATACGAAGTGCTGGGGGACCCGCCCTTCGTTCCCATCGTTGCAGCCGGTCCCGAACTGGGGAAGACCGGCCCTCCGGCCCGTTCCGTGAGCCAACTGGGTCACATCGGCTATTTCTGGAGCGAACGGGCTTTTCATTACCGCACGTCCCTGATGTTCGCGGTGGACGACTACCAGGACCCGGGGTTGCTGGCCCGGGACACCTGGCAACAGCACCCGGACGGGGTAAATTCCTGGCGGGAGTACGCCCTGTTGATGGAGCCCGTGTACGGCTTTTTGTACCGTCTGGCCGGTGACCAGGCCCGACCCCTGGTGGAATTCCTGCTGCGCTTGATCCCATTGATCCATGTCCTGATTTTCTTCCCCCTTTATGCCATTGCCCGTGCTCTGGGCTGCCGCCGAATCCTGGCTGTTCTGGGGGTGGTTTTTTACGCGACCTGCACTTTGGGGTTTGTCCGGATGACCGGCTCCCTCCTGTTGAAGGAGGATTTTGCCTTACTGTGCCTGACGGTCTTCCTCGCCGCCCACTTCTGGAGTTGGAATAGACGAAGCATCCCCCTGGTGATTCTGGCGGCCCTGTTGCTGATCCCTGTCCTGGCCAGCTGGCATCTGAGCCAGTTCCTGATCCTGGTGGTCCTGCTGGGAACGGCTCTTGGCTGGGCGATTCAGGGTTCCGGTGATCCGGTGCCGGGCCGGAAGATCCCGTTTGAATTGCTTATGCCCGCCGCCTACACCATGGCCGGACTGTTGGCCGCGCTGACCCCTTCGCTTCTGGCGCGCGGTTTTTTCATCAGCCTGCCCATGTCCGTTCTTTACGCCTGGACCATTACCGCGGTGCTGGTATTCCGGCACAGGGGGCTGGCGGGATCTTCCCTTGCCCGGGTTCTTTCCTTCACCGGTCTGGTCGGGGTACTGGGAGCCCTGGTGCTGCTGAACCGCAGTTACACCGGTGATTACAATCACGTTTTTGGACTCTTCGTTCAGAAACTCGTGCACGGTTTCCGTCTGCCCGATGACCCCGGCCAACTGCCGTTCGACAGCCGTGTATTCTGGGCGCCCCCGTTCAACACACCCACCGGCGCGGAAATCCGGTCCAAGTTGGGTTATCACGTATGGGTCATTATCCCGGTGATGATCTGGAGCCTCAGGGCCATTCTGGTTCGGGGGACGGACATGCTGCAAAGGTCGTTCCTGTTGACGGTCCCCGCTTTCCTGGCGGCCTACCTGTTGATCGAGCGGCTGGGAATCGTCTACCTGGTTTTTATCGCCGTCGCGGTTGCCCTGGCCGGCGACCGGCTGGTCCGCCGGCTGGATGCGGTCTGGGGCTCGCGGGCCCTGCCCCTGGTCGTGGGAGTCCTTTTGATCAGCCCAGTATTGAACCTGAGCGGAAACCTGGGGGACATGATCCGCATCACGCGGAGCGTACGGCAGGGGCAGGATGTGCATCTGGGGTCTTCGGACCAGGATTTGTGGCGATCCTGGGCCGATATGTTCTCCTGGATAACCGTCAATACCCCGGGCCCGGGTTCGCGCCTGCCGGGACCGGAAGCGGCTTTCCTGGGAGAGATCGGCGTCAGTCCCCAACTGTTGTTGTATACCGGCCGGCCCATCGTGTTGAATTCCCAGTTTGAAAACGCGGCCATTCGAAACCGGTACCGCCGTTACCTGGAAGCCCTTTACTCCTCCGACGAAATGGTGTTGTGGGATTTTGCCCGGGAACATGGCGCGGACTACGTGTTCATCAATCGCAATTTCGCCACCAGGCTCGGTCCCGGTTCGTTGGCCTACCAGGCGGGGATCGCGGGTCCCCTGGCACTGGACATGAACGTGGTGAAGCTGCATTTCCAGCCGGCAGTCCTGGACCGGTTCATCCCCGTGTACGACAACGAGCATTACCGCATTTTCAAGGTGGCGTCAGGGCCGGACGGACAGCGCCCGGTTTCCTGGCAAAGTGACCACAACAGTTGGTGGCGCCTGGAAAATTTCCGATTCCAGGAGGGGAAACTTGGTGATCCCTCGGCCGATCGGGAACGGTTGGCTGCTTTCGAGGTCTCCCTGTCGAGGCTCCAGGATAAGCAACGGGAGATTCTGGCGGCTGTGGAAAACCGGTGGCGCTCGTCGCGCGTCGGTGCCAAACGGCCGGATCTCATGCTTCTCCACCGCCAATTCGTCCAGGGCAAAATCGAAGGGTTGAACCCCTCAGGAGAAAATGGATCGGGCACCGGCCGGTTGGAAAACAAAATTCGCGCGCGGTTATCCGAAATCGATCCGCTGAGCGGCCAGCCATTGGCCGCCTCCCTGACCGAATTGGCCAACGGCGATGGCGGCTGGTTGGAGCAGCTTTCCAGCCTGGTGGGAGAACCGGGGCAGCACGCCACCTGCGCACAGTTGTTGGCCCTGGCGGGAAATTATGCCGAAGCGGCCGATCAATTCGGCGCCGCGGCGGCCTATTTCCCTTCCGCGGAGCAGTTGGCCGCCGGGGTGGTTCCAACGGGAATGCAGGTTCAGCTGTGGCTGGAACAGGTATGGTGGCATCTGGCGGCAGGCAGGATCGATCTGGCCCGTCGGCAGGCCAATCACTATGCTGGTCATACCCGCGCTTCGTCGCGGGAGGGTGCTTTCTTCCGCCGGGTGGAAGCGATCCCCGGGAATTTTGAGTAGATTCCGAGGCCCCTGGCCGATCCGGTCGGGGCGGTATTCGCGATTTACAAATCGAACAAGTAACGGTAATCCAAGTACAATGGGGTAGGTGGCTGGGTATGAGGAAATTCGACTTCACGGGTCTGGGGCTCACGTTCCTGGTTCTGGTGGGATCCGCGATCCTGATCACGGCTTTGTCCATGTAATGAGTACGGCCCTCACGGTACGCCGTCATTTGAACCATACCTGCGGGATGGTTCCCTGGGGAGGCGGATTGCTGCCCCTGCTCACGGTCCTGTTTGTCGTGATTCGCATTGGCGAGGCCACGGGATCAGCTCCCGCCTGGGTTCGGGGATACGGGGACGATCTCCTCTGCCTGCCGTTGGTA
>Ga0164313_10000344_pt1 | contig 36170 bp, 18 predicted proteins | sample GuaBasSedimGuay4_FD_113735 | JGI IMG/M metagenome (GOLD analysis project Ga0164313, IMG submission 113735) | Subseafloor sediment microbial communities from Guaymas Basin, Gulf of California, Mexico - Guay4, Core 4569-4, 0-3 cm | ecosystem: Environmental > Aquatic > Marine > Hydrothermal vents...
AAACCACGCAAAACCAAAGGGCTCAAGTTTCATTAAATTGCTTTCCTGATCAAAACTAAATCCTTTCGGAAATAGGATGGCCAGGTCCTCATCAGGCAGTGGATTTGTAATATGTACTTCCTGCTTTGAAAGATTGTTTACCACAAGAACTTTAACATTGTTATAAACCCTCAAATAAGATAATACATTATTATTTTTTCCTGTAATAAGATCTGATGTTTCGATAAACTCAGTTGTACCTCTACCAAAAACATTAAATTGCTTCCGGGTATTCAGCATTTCTTTGATTGTTTGGTAAACCCGGGTATGAAAATTATTTTCATCCTTCAGATTTGTTTCCAGTTTATTCCAGTCAATCCGGCCTCTTACTAAAAAGCGTGTATCATCTTTTCCGGTCAGTTTTATCTGTTCTGCGTAATATTTTTCGTCATTCAGCTTACCGAACTCATCGCCATAATACACAACCGGTGAACCCACTAATGTTAACATGAGTGAATAGGCGAGGGCTATTTTTCTTTCATCGCGTTGCATCAGTTCAGATAAACGAGCTGAAATGCCCTCTCCCATGCGAAAATCCCATTCAGGAGAATGGCAGTAATTATCATGAATAAATTTCCTGTCTTGCTCCGAAACATATACCAGCTCTAGGCTAAGCTCATCATGAACCCGAAGAAAAGTGAACCATTGTGCATTCTTTGGAATTTCGGGAGTAACGGTGGGGCTTAAGGTTTCTTTAATAGGCAAACCGTTTTCTGCCGCAATGGCTTTAAACATCATTGGCATCAGCGGGAAATGATAGGCAGCATGACATTCATCACCATTTCCCAAGTATTTTACAACTACATTTGGCTTCTGACAAGCTTCTGCAAGTAAAAGTGTACCCGGCTTAATATAATCAAGCATTGCCCTGAAAAACTTAACTATTGTATGGGTCTTATCAAGGTTTTCACAACTGCTTCCTTCTTCTTTCCATAAATAAGGAATGGCATCAGCCCTGAAACCATCAATACCCATTTTTTGCCAGTAAAGCAGGTTTTTTGACATGGCTAACAGAACCTCCGGATTTCGGTAATTTAAATCGGGTTGAAAGCTGAAAAACCGGTGGAAATAATACCAATCGTTATCAGCCGATTCCCAATTGCTGTCTTCAATTCCTTTAAAGAGCAAACGGGCGTCACCGTACAAGTTAGTGTCCTTGCTCCATATAAAATAATCACGATAGGGATTATCTGTTGATTTCTTTGCTTCCTGAAACCAGGGGTGTTCATCTGAACAATGATTGATAGCAATATCAAAAATTACTTTCAAGTTACGCTTATGAGCTTCGTTTAAAAATTTCCCGAAAATTTCTTCCTGTTGATCTGAAGAGAAATTTTCATTTAACCCTAAAAGATCAGCTCTGATCCTGTCATAATTCCTGATATCAAATCCGGCATCACGCATGGGTGAATCAAGGATAGGTAGTAACCAGAGGCAGTCAATTCCAAGGTCTTGTAAGTAATCAAGTTTATTGATAAGTCCAGCGAAATCTTTATTGAACAGATCAACATACAGCGAGTAAACAACAGCATCCTTATACCATTCCGAATCAGTTATTGTGTTAGTAGGAGCGTATTCATGTTTTATCGTGTCCAAAAACCGGAATAGTAATGATTCCGGTTCATCCGGGTAAAGTTCATTCCAGTATTTGGATAATAATTCCTTTGGATTCATAATTCTATTGTTCCTAAGCTAGAAATACAAAAATAAAGATAAGTTTCTCCAATATTCCTCTATGTAGGCCTTGTACCTTGCACAACTAAATTCGATTAATCTGTTCATGTGTAAAACACTAACTAAAACGTTTGCGAAAGGAGTTTTAGGAGAAGTTAATTATTTTCAAAACAACTAATTAGGTAAAATTGCCGTGCAGTAAAAAAACCAAGTGTTTTTATGTTAATTTTGGAAGCAACATTAATTCAAAAGCACTGATCGTATGAAGAGTGTCCGTTTTTTCATTTTCACCTTAGTAATAATATTAACAACACAGGTTCAAGCAAAAAAAGCCGAAGTAAATCGTATTGAGCCGCCTTTTTGGTGGGTAGGAATGAATAACCCAAATTTACAGTTGATGGTTTATGGAGAGAATATTGCCGAAACAAATCCTAGTATAAATTATGATGGGATTGAACTAATAGAAGTAATTAAACTGGAAAGCGCGAATTATCTTTTTATGAATTTGCTTATTTCTCCTGATGCTCATCCGGGAAATTTTGAAATCCAATTTTATAAGGGGAAAAAGATAGCTGACAGTTATACATATACTTTGAAAAGTAGAAATGATGACCCTCAGTTATACAAAGGATTTGATAATTCAGATGTTATTTATTTGCTGATGCCTGACAGATTTGCCAATGGTGTTCGTGAGAATGATGATGTAGAGGGTATGTTTGAAAAAGCAAATCGTAAAAAACTACTGGGAAGACATGGCGGTGATATAATAGGTATCCTGGATCATCTTGATTACCTGGAGGAATTAGGTGTAACAGCACTTTGGATAAATCCATTATTAGAAAACAATATGCCTGAACAGTCCTATCATGGGTATGCAATAACTGACTATTATAAAGTTGACCCAAGATTTGGAACGAATGAAGATTATAAAAAGCTTGTAAATGAAGCTCATAAAAAGGGTTTGAAAATTATCATGGATATGGTTGCCAATCATTGCGGTACCGGATATTACTGGAACAACGATTTACCTGCAAAAGATTGGTATAATCAATGGCCTGAATTTACCCGTTCGAATTACCGGGTAGCTATGCAATCAGACCCTAATGTCTCACAAGCAGATTTTAACAAAATGGTAAAAGGTTGGTTTGATACTACCATGGCCGATCTGAACCAACACAACAAATTGTTGGCGGAATTCCTTATTCAGAATACCATTTGGTGGATTGAGTATACAGGTATTGATGGCATTCGTCAGGATACCTATCCGTATTCTTTTAAAGATTTTATGGCCAATTGGATGCAGCGTATTTTGGAAGAATACCCCGACTTTAATGTAGTTGGAGAAGTGTGGCTTGATTATCCGCCTGTTACCGCTTACTGGTTGGACAACACACATAACCCTGATGGTTACAGATCCCATCTCACCAATATTTTCGATTTTCCGCTGGCCAATGCCATTGCGAGAGCATTTAACGAAACCGAAGGATGGTCGACTGGAACATTACGGCTTTATGAATTGCTTTCACAGGACTTTTTGTACAGCAACCCAATGAACATTGTTACATTTACCGACAATCATGATGGCGACCGTTTTTATACCAAAATGCAGGAAGATATTCGGAAGTTTAAATTAGGAATGGCATTTGCGATGACAGTGAGAGGAATTCCTCAAATATACTATGGTGGAGAAATTCTCATGACTGGCAGAGAGCACGACGGTCATGGGAGCATTCGCGAAGATTTTCCAGGTGGATGGCCTGATGACGAAGTCAATGCGTTTAGCGAAGAAGGCCTTTCGGGTGAACAGAAGGAAGCGCTCGGTTTTACAAGGCGTTTACTGAATTGGAGAAAAACGAGTGAAGCAGTTCAATTTGGTGAGTTTACACAGTACATTCCCCAAAATGGTGTCTATGTATATTTCAGGCATAATGAAAAGGCATCGGTAATGGTACTGTTAAATAATAGCGAAGATGATAAAAAGGTTGATTTATCAAGATTTGCTAATAATCTGAAAGGCTATTCCTCAGGTAGAAGTGTACTTATCAGGACATTATTTGATAAACTGAATTTTATAACTGTTCCTGCAAAATCACCAATGATTGTTGAATTGATGAAGTAAAATGCTTATGACTATTTCCCTTTTTCCCAGAAGGTATTAGGAGAATTCTTGAAATTAGGAAAATAACTTATAAAGAGAATTAAAAAACTGAGAATTAAATAGAAAACTTGCGCCCAGTTCCCCCTTAAAAGGGGGTTAGGGGGATTCTAAAAAAGCACAAAATAATAATGCAAAACAAAAAACGAAATGAAGAACCAACTTCCAACAATCCTTTCACCAATGGAGGAAGAGAGAACTCCAGGTATCTACCATATAATAAAAAACTAAAACAATATTCCCGAAATCTCAGAAACGAAAGTACTCGTGCAGAAATAACTTTATGGAATGAACTTAGAGCATCTCAGTTAGGTTATACTTTCAATCGACAGAAACCTTTACAAAACTTTATTGTTGATTTTTATTGTAAACCATTACATCTTGTCATAGAAGTTGACGGTATTACTCATTGGGCCGAAGAACAAATAAAACAAGATAAAATACGACAAACAATACTTGAAAAAATGGATCTTCATTTTCTTAGGTTTGATGATGAAGAAGTATTGCATGACATGGAGAATGTACTCAGAACGATCGATATAACTATTGAGAAATTAGAAAAATTTTATCCGGAGGCGACCAGGAGGAAGAAAAATCCCCCTAACCCCCTTTTAAGGGGGAACAAACATTCCAATAATAAAAAGAAATGAAACGAACAACTATATTCTTATTGTTTATTATCAGCACCCTCGGTTTAACTGCTCAAATCGCATGGCTTGAACCAGCCGATCCTTTGCCAGCAGACACCGTTATTCTAACATATAATTCAAACGAAGGAAATAAAGCACTGGCAGTTTATACAGGGACAGTTTATTTGCATACGGGAGTTATTACGCAGAACAGCATTGATGGGGGTGACTGGAAGCATGTTGTTGGAAACTGGGGAGAAGATGATGAAAGGGTAAAGATGACATACATCGGAAACGGTTTGCATCAATTCCAATTTGTAATCAATGATATGTACGGGCTGAACCCGGAAGAAAGTCCGCAGCAACTTGCCTATGTTTTCCGAAGTGTAGATGGATCAAAAGTGGGTAAAACCGAAAATAATGAAGATGTTTTTCTGAATGTGAACGGATACAGTCCACCAGTAAAAGAACCTGCTGTATACTTGTTTGACACAAGAAAATATGTTTCTCATACTTTAGAAAAAGACACCTTAATAATTCAAACTGATCATGGAATTGTCCAGATAATTCCATATACTAATAGGATAATTGAGGTAAAACATTACAAGGGTGACCAAATTGATTATGATTCGTCTGTAGCAGTAGTTTTAATTCCTCATAAGGTAAAAATCAAAGTAAAAGATGAGGTAGGATTATTAAAACTGGCAACAGATAGTATAGAATTATTGATTTACAAAAACCCATTCCGGATTTCATTCGTTTATGAAGGGGATACTATAATAGAAGAAGAGAAGGGATTTTTCCGCCGCTCTGATAATGACGGGCTACGTTTCAGCATAAGTAAGAATGAAAAAATATATGGATTGGGTGAGCGGGCCAATGCATTTAATCTGGCGGGTGCAAGGTATAATTTGTATAACAGGCCAAAATATGGATATGAGATAGGTGCAAGAAATCTGAATTACTCCATTCCGCTCATTGTATCATCAAAAAAGTACTTGATGTTCTTTGATAATCCGCAGAAAGGCTATGCAGATATAGGGGAAACAGAAGAAGGTGTTTTTGAATGGGGCGCAATTGGTGGCTTAATGAAATATGTTGTAATTGTAGGTAATGATTTTAAAAGTATTACTGAAGATTACGCCGATTTAACCGGATATCAACCATTGCCACCCAGGTGGGCATTGGGAAATCTACAGTCAAGGATGGCATATCGAACACAATATGAAACGGATTCAATTGTCGCCTTAATGCAGGAAAAAAACTTCCCGATTGACGCAATAATTCTTGATTTCTACTGGTTTGGAGATAGTATTTTGGGCACACTGGGCCGGCTTAAATGGTATAAACCTAATTGGCCGGAACCGGAGCAAATGATTAAGAAATTCAGGGATAAAGGCGTGAAAACCATCCTGATTACAGAGCCATATATTCTTGACTCAATCAATAATTTCAAAATTGCTGCTGAAAAAGGGATATTGGCCACGGATAGTCTCGGAGAACCATACATCAATTATGAATTTTATTTTGGAAATGGGGGCCTGATCGATATGTTTAATCCGGCCGCAGGAGATTGGTTTTGGGAACAATATAAAAAACAGATTGAAATTGGAATTGCCGGATGGTGGGGTGATTTAGGTGAGCCGGAAAGCCATCCATCCGATATTTATCATATCAATGGTAAGGCAGATGAAGTTCATAATATTTACGGACATTACTGGCATAAATTTCTTTTTGAAAAATACAGGGAAGAATATCCTGACAGAAGACTGTTTAACCTAAACAGGGCTGGTTATGCCGGATCGCAGCGCTATTCAATTTATCCATGGACCGGGGATGTTTCACGGAGTTGGGGCGGCTTACAGGCACAGCTACCATTAATGTTACACATGAGCTTAAGTGGTTTGCCTTTTATACATTCTGATGCAGGTGGCTTTGCCCAGGGCACCAAAGATGAAGAACTTTATACTCGATGGCTGCAGATGTCATGTTTCTCACCAATACTTCGTCCGCATGGCTCAGGGATTCCTTCTGAGCCGGTATATTTTAACGACACAACACAACGGATAGTAAAGGAATTCATGAATCTCAGGTATCAACTACTGCCATACCTTTATACATTGTCATATGAAGCTGCTACAGAAGGAACTCCAATTGTTCGTCCTCTTTTTTATGAGTTTCCGGATGATAGCGTTACATACGATATAGTAGATGAATATATGTTTGGTGGGAATATGTTGGTGGCCCCAATTATTGAGAAAGGCCAAAACATCCGAAAAGTTTATCTACCTGAAGGCGCCAACTGGTACGATTTCTGGAACAATTCAAAATACAATGGCGGGCAACGGATTGATATGCTCCTCAATATGGAAACTATCCCGATTTTTGTAAAAGAAGGTTCGTTCATCCCCATGGTCAAACCAATGCGCAGCACCAATTTTTATTCTTCGCAAGAACTGACAATCCGGTATTTTCCGGGAAGTATTAGCGACACAAACAGCTACACTATTTTTGAAGACGATGGAAAAACTTATGGAACCATTGGAAAGGGCGAATTTGAACTGATTATCATGAAAGCCTGGCAAACAGAAGAAAAGTCAACTTATTTTGAATTCAAAAAAAATGGCTGGGATTACGCAGGCATGCTCTTAAAACGGGTAATAAAATTAGAAATTGTCGGACAATCTTCAAATTCCAAACGAAGTATTGCCATCAACGGAGAAAAAGTCAGGAAGAAGAAAGAAAGTGATAATTTTGAAGGTTACTATTTCAATAAAGCTGGGTTGCTTGTTATTGATTTTGACTGGGATAGTAATCTTTTACGAATTGATATTTTTGAAAAATAAGACCACTCAAATATTATATTTTTGTTTTAACAAGATTTTAAAACACAGTTGAATATGAAACTACATTGTATCCTTATATTATTTCTTTTTCACATCAGTTTTTCAGCATTTTCATTCACAGAAGAAGAAAAATTACAAGGTTATGCACTTGAAAATGAAGATGTATTTTTTATTTTTGATCCGATCCTTTATAATGTAAGTCCATCGTTTGTTACCATTACCGGTTCTTTCAGAAACTGGGATCAGAATATGAAGGATGAAAGTTGGATACTTCAACCCTCAAATACAGTGTGGTCGTTGAAGGTGAAAAATACCAACTTTTCAAACATCAAACCAAATGAGGAGTTCAAATTTCGTATTGACAAAGGCAAATGGCTTGCCCCCCCATCAATAGCAAAAAATGAAAGAGCAGGCAACCTCGTATTTATGAAAGATGAAGTTATCGCTAGTATGAAGGCAGAAATAAAAGGGCCATATACTATTTGGGCCACCATTGATGGAGACAGGCCACTTTTACCATCTGATTACCGGATAACTGATGCCAAAGGAAATGAAATTCCCATTGCCGGTGTATTGCCAAATTCTGTTACAACAACCCTCATTTCGACAAAAGAACCCATGGATATCAAAAGGATTTATTTTCTTGAAATACCTTCACTCAACTTAAAATCATTTTGTTCCTATGACGGATGGTTCAGGAAATTGTATTCAGATAAAAAATTAGGAGCCAATATTATAGGTGGAAAAACCATTATCCGGTTATTTGCACCAAGAGCTGAAGAATTATTAGTTTATCTCTACAAAGAAAAGGATGATGTAAAAGCCTTCCGGACAGAAAATATGATTTCTGATGAGTTTGGCGTTTGGGAAATAACTTTCGATGAAAATATGAAAGGCATTTATTACGATTTTACCATTCATGGTTCGGATGATCCGGGGAATTATTTTTATGAACAAGTACCTATACATTTTACCGACCCTTATGCTCGTGTGAGTGATAACACATGGGGAAAATGTCGCATCTGGGACGCAAGTACACCTGCCCATCCACTAAAAAATGGTACCCCAAAAATGCAGGATATCATTGCCTACGAAGTGCATGTACAGGATTTCACCGGACAGCTCCCGGTTGATGAAAAATCAAAAGGAACGTTCAGTGCAATGATTCAGAAAGGATTGATCAATTCTCGAGGAGAAAAAATTGGCTTCGATTACCTGACAGACCTAGGAATAAATGTAGTCCACTTGATGCCTGTCCAGGAATATTTGCATTTCCCTGATGACGACTGGAAAGATTCTTTCAAAGATGACCCCTATATGATTGCGCAAGGTGTAAGCGAAGAGAATTACCAATGGGGTTACCGGACTTCTCACTTTTTTGCGGTCGAGTCAAAATACAGGACCAAAGGAAAAGAACCCGGGGCAGAACGAGATGAATTTCGTGATCTTGTTCAGGCATTCCACGACAAAGGAATAGCTGTAATTATTGACATTGTTCCCAATCATACAGCAGAAAATATGGATGGCAATGAGTTGTATTTCAATTTCAATGCTATCGATAAAATGTACTATTATCGTACCCGTGACTTTAATCATATTGGGGAATATGGTAACGAAATAAAAACAGAAAACAGGCCTATGGTCCAGCGTTGGCTGATTGATCAATGCCAGAGTTTCATCAACGAATTCGGAATTGATGGATTCCGGATTGACCTGGCCGGACAAATTGACCAACAATCCCTGACCGCCTTAAAAGAAGCTCTGGGACCCGATATTATCGTTTATGGTGAAGCCTGGATTGGGTCCAATGATCCTGACTTCGAAAACAACCCGGATTGGGATTGGTATAAAGAAGATTCTCCGATTACCTTTTTCCAGGATGATGCACGTAATGCTTTTAAAGGGGGAGTTTTTGAATTAGATAATAAACAGAAACACCGAGGTTGGCCAGGTGGAAACTACAGCGAACGGGAAAATGTAATGAGAGGTTTGTCGAATACATTTCCGGAAGAAAAAAACCCTTTAAGCGGAATCAATTACCTCGACATCCATGATAATTTTGCTCTGGCTGATCAGTTTGCTACTACGGATTTTGATGGTCGACTGGCTGTGGATCAGAATCTGTACAAAATTGCAGTGACCTTACTTTACACATCTCTTGGGCCAATTGTTACACACGGTGGATCTGAGATTATGCGCAGTAAGGCATCGGCACCATTGAAAGAAGTGATTAAAGAAACAAAAGCTGGCTATAAAACCTATATGCATGGCAAACGAGACACATACAACCATCGTACCGCCAACGAATTTATCTGGGAAAATGTAGGTGCTACTCCCGAGAAGGAAAACACCAACGATTACCAAAATATGCACGCCTTCTGGAAGGGCATGAATGCATTTCGCTTGAGTGAATACGGTAAAGTTTTCCGAACTGCAGAAAAAGTACCTAAAAACTATTTTCAATGGATTACGCCTAAAAAAGAAAGTTTGTTAGGGTATATGGTTGATGACAAAGTCTTTGTGCTTTTAAATGCAGCAAATACCGAAAACAAATTCACGGAAATAATTCTTCCCGAAGGTAATTGGCGATTAATTGCCAACAACAGTGGTGTCGATCACATAAATGGGGTAGCAGACAAAAAGAAATTATTGAAATTAAAAGGTAGCAAATCATTAAACATTCTAATGGAAGCCGAATCCTTGAAAATCTGGGTAAAAGACTAATTTTTGCTGGGATGCAGTCATACAATTTTCTTTGTTCAGCACAATTATAACCACAGATTAATTCATAAAAATAGAAAATGCAACATTTAGACTGGAGTAGAAATGCCAATATATACGAAGTAAACATCCGTCAGTACACAAAAGAAGGTACGCTGAATGCTTTTCGGAAACACTTGCCACGCCTGAAAAAAATGGCTGTGAACATCATATGGATCATGCCTGTACAACCCATCGGACATCTTAATAGAAAAGGCACGCTGGGCAGTTATTACTCCATCAGCGATTACAAAACAGTGAACCTTGAATTTGGCACTTTGGACGACTTCAAAGTTATGGTTGAGGAAGCACACAAATTGGGAATGTACGTACTGCTAGACTGGGTAGCCAACCATACGGCCTGGGATCATATCTGGACAAAAGATAATTCCGATTTCTTCCAAAAAAATGATAATGGGGACTTTGTTATTCCCTGGGATTGGACAGATGTAATTGCCCTCAATTATGAGAATAGTGCGATGCGAAAACAGATGATTGAGGCGATGAAATTTTGGGTTGAAGAATCCAATATTGATGGATTCCGTTGCGACATGGCAGGGATGGTACCTGTTGATTTTTGGAATGAAGCCCGAATTGAACTAGAAAAGATCAAGCCCCTTTTCATGCTGGCCGAGGACGAAGAAGTTGTTGCCCTGTTGGATTATGCTTTCGATATGAATTTCACATGGGAAATGCATCATCTGATGAATGCTATTGCCAAAGGTGAAAAACATGCACAAGATGTTTGGTGGAAAATTGGTGAGTACAAAGAAAAATACCCTGAAGACGCTTACCGCATGTATTTTACCAGCAACCATGATGAAAATTCACACAGTGGAACGGCAGAGGAAAGAATGGGAAATGCTGCACCGGCTTTTACTGTTCTGACATATCTTCTACCAGGGATGCCATTAACCTACAGCGGTCAGGAAACCGCAACAGATAAAAGGCTTGCGTTTTTTGAAAAAGAATGTATCGACTGGTCGCAAACCCCACTTCATAATTTCTACAAAACACTCAATCAGCTCAAACAGAACAACAAAGCATTATGGAACGGAATCGATGGAGGGCAAATGATAAATATCAGTAAAGGACAAAATGAAAATATATTTGCATTTGTTCGTGAAAAAGATGGAAATAAAGTGGTTGTTATTCTAAACTTAAGTGCTAATGAATCTCATTTTCATCTCAGCCATGAATCGGCGCATGGATATTTCACAAACTTATTTACAGGGGAGAATGTGGAATTAGGTGAGAGCTCTCATTTCGATCTTAAACCATGGTCGTATTTGGTGTTTACAAATTAGATACAGATAGCCAGAATTTTCATCACCGTATTACTAATTGGAATTTTCTTTAATTTGGCTCAATAGTTTTTTTGTCAAATTGTTTTAATTAGATATGAAGCATCAGGTTACCATTAAGGATATAGCCAACAAGCTTGGTGTTTCTATATCCACGGTGTCAAGAGCCTTAAAGGATCATCCTGATATCAGTGTAAAAACGCGTGAAGCAGTTCAGGAACTTGCAAAAATTCTTGGATATAAGCCAAATCTGATTGCTTTAAACCTTAAACACAGCCGTACAAATACAATTGGTGTTTTAGTTCCGGAAGTGGAACACTATTTTTTTTCAACCATTTTAAATGGTGTTGAAGAGGTGGCTTATAAACACAATTTCAGTGTAATGGTTTTTCAGTCAAATGAATCTTACTTGCGCGAAGTGCTGAATACACAAACCTTGCTGGCAAACAGGGTGGATGGCGTTTTGGCTTCTTTTTCAAAGAATACACATGATTTTTCTCATTTTCAGCAATTGGTAGATAACGAAATTCCATTGGTTTTCTTTGATCGCGAACGTGACGACTTACATGCTGATAGTGTTATTGTAGATGATTATACGGGTGCTTATAATGCTGTTAGTCACTTAATTTCTAAAGGATGTACAAAAATTGCCTTCTATTCGGCTCCACAGCATCTTGTGCTTGGAAAAAACAGGCTGGAAGGATATAAAGCAGCATTGGAAGAAAATGGAATAACTTTTACACCCGACCAGGTTTATTCATGCGATACTTTTGGCGATGCAGAAAAAATTTCACGTAGCATATTAAAAAAACATGACCGTCCTGATGCAATATTTGCTGTAAACGACTTAACGGCAATTGGAGCAATGAAAGTAGCCAAGCAATTAGGATTGAGGATTCCGGAGGATATAAGGTTTGTAGGTTTTGAGAATAGTCGTAGCTCGTGGATTTGTGAACCTGAACTTACAACAGTCGATCAGTTTGGGTTTGAATTGGGAAAGAAAGCAACAGAGATTTTAATTAATCGAATCAAAGCAGACAATTTTGATTACAAGCCGGAAAGGCATACCCTAAAAACAAAACTAATAGTTAGGAGTTCGTGTTAATTCTGTGTTGAATTATTTACCTTTTAAGAAATTACAGAAATATCGTTATTTGCAGTGTTACGCCAAGGATAGTTTCTGTTTACTTAGTTACCCTTTTATAAACACCTGCTGTTAAAGAAGGCAACACAACCTTGTCATTTGCCTTTGCATTATCGAGAAGACTTTCGAAAGATTCCCCTGCAGGCAATTCAAATTCCCTGTCATTATCCTCAAGATTAAAAATAATAATGATTTCATCAGTATTGTCTTTCCTTTTATATGAAAGCATTTTCCCCTCGGTGACAAGAAACTCAAAATCCCCATCTACCAAAACAGGATTCTCTTTTCTAATTTGGATGATCTTTTTATAAAAATCAAAATGATCGTGGTTGAAACCCACTTCATCGTATTCTTTTTCCCCCGGCTGAAAATTATTCCTGTACTCCGGTTCAAAATCAAATTCGGGCCACCAAAGCGGTTTGCGGCAGTCGGGATCATCGGAACCCCACATACCCATTTCATCGCCGTTCCAGATGTGTGGCGCACCGAGGCTGGTAAATTGGTGTATCAAATAAAGTTTGGTTCTCCGGTAACTTTCCTCATCAGGTTTGCCCGTTATATAATCCCGGTTTTCGTGTGGCTTGGCATGGTATTTATACTTTGTCGGATTGGCAAAGGAAGTCAGCAGCCGTGGAGAATCATGTGTTGCAGCCGTATTCATCATCGCTTTGACAGTGGCCTCTGACAGCCTGTTCCATTGAAATTCCAAACTGTCTTTAAAGGCAACAGCATCAATTTCATCATCCATTGCTCCGAAAAAACTTCTTGCAGGACGATAGACATGGTAAAACATCACAGCATCAAATACATCCCCACCGACATATGGCACAGGATTCATTAGTTTGTCAGGCCACTTTTCAAACCACACCTCACCAACAAGGTAGGCATCGGGGTTTATTGTTTTCACGTATTTACGCCAGTCGCGCCAGAAAATCAAACCAATATGATCCGCCACATCCAACCTGAATCCGTCAATACCTTTAGAGATATCTCCATCCGGAGAAAGCCACCTTTTTGTAACATCGTAAATATGTTGTTTGGCTTCCTTGTTAATGTCACCATCATACGGGTGGCCAATCTTTCTTTCGGTAGTTAAACTGACTTTTTTTATCTCCGGGAGGCTTCGGATATCAAGCCATCCATGATAATCAAATTCATATTCTTCTGTAGCAGGATTGTCAAATTCTTTAATGCCATACCAATTCTTATAACGGGAATTTTCCTGATTCTCCACTATATCTTTCCATGCCCAAAATTCAACACCGGTATGGTTCCAGGAATAATCGAGGATGACCCTCATTCCTCTTCTGTGTAGCTCATCCACCAGTTCCAGAAACAATTTATCTGCTGAAGTCCATTTCCAGGTTGAGGGGGCATTGGGGTTCTCTGATGCAATAATTTTATTGTCACCTGCCGGGTCAGGGCCAAAGTTTACATCAATGTGGTGATAATTGCGGGCATCATATTTATGCAGGGAAGGCGCATCGTTTAATGGGTTAAAATAAATTGCTGTAACGCCCAAATCTTGCAGATAATCCAATTTATCAAGTACCCCTTGAAGATCTCCGCCGAATCTTCGTAAGCCAAGCCCACCATAAAAATCTGTTTTCAGGTCTTTTGTCCACTCTTCTTGTTTATACCAATTGTGTGTCCAGGGTGTAACCGACCAATCATCAGGTGTTTGCCTGTAATTAGTAGCCGCATATATATTTTCCGGTTTTGGATCGTTAGAATGATCACCATTGTTAAACCGCTCAACAAATATCTGGTACCAGATAACGTCTTTTGCCCAGGATGGAGCTTGCTCATGATTCTGTTGTGTCACTGCTTTTTCTGGTTTTTGTTCACACATTGTTAAAACTAAACTTGAAAATACTAAAAAAAATATGGAAAGATATTTCATAGGGAATGATTTTGAATTTAGAAATAAAAGTAAGGAAAATGTCATATGTATCATGCTATAGTTAGCATATTTTTATCAATGTGATTGTACCAGATTTTATTATTTTAGTTTTCAATCTTAAATACTGTAAATGAAAATTTTAACATGAATAAATACTTTTGATATATAGGAATTGCTTTAGCCTGATTTAAAACGTTTGCGGAACAATTTAGACACATTTTAATATAATTAGTTAAGCTAACATACCAAATATTGTTTTAAAAACCGAAAGCATTATAACTACTAGTATATGAGCTTTATACACAGCATTCAGTTTTAAATGAAATTATACCATTTGCACTGGTTTCTAAATAATATTTAATTACAAATTTTACGATATAGTATATTCTTAACAGCGAGTTAATATATTGAATAACTTTGTAGTCTAAAGAGTAAAATGCTGGAATAATTTTCTTAAGTTCAACTACTTGATTTTTTCTTAAAATGAAATTAAAAAACCAATACAATTAATAAAATCAATTTATTATGTTTAAACAACTTTCCACAAAATTATTATTGCTGACTGTGATAATTCTCTGTGGTTCTGTAACGGCGTTTTCGCAGACTGGTACAGTTACCGGTACTATTACAGATGCAGGTGATGGACTCTCCCTTCCTGGAGCAACTGTCATTATCAAGGGAACCGCAAGAGGGACAGCAACAGACCTTAATGGTAATTTTTCCGTTGAGGTGGAACCAAACACAACCTTAATTTTTTCATACATCGGTTACATTACACAGGAAATTGTAGTTCAGCCAACCAATGTTATTAATATAGCATTAATTGCTGAGGCTACTGGACTTGAAGAAATTGTTGTTATTGGCTACGGTACGCAGAAGAAGGAAGATGCTACCGGATCAGTAACACCTATTTCATCTGCTGAATTCAATCAGGGTGCAATTAACTCGCCTGCCAACCTGATTACAGGTAAAGTTGCCGGTGTTTCTGTTATTAGCGCAGGTGGTGCTCCTGGAGCTGGAACGCAGATCAGAATCAGGGGAGGATCATCCCTTTCTGCCAGCAACGACCCATTGTACATTATTGATGGGGTTCCTCTTGACAATGAAGATATTTCAGGTAATCGCAATCCGCTGAATTTAATTAATCCAAGCGACATTGAGACATTTACCGTATTAAAAGATGCTTCAGCAACGGCCATTTATGGTTCAAGAGCTTCAAACGGGGTCATCCTGATAACTACTAAAAGAGGGAAGATCGGTAATCCGTTAACAATTAGTTATACCGGAACTTTCTCTTTTTACACTCCTACCAATAAAATTGATGTGCTTGATGCTGACCGCTATGTAAATGAGATGAAAAATAAATATCCCGGACAGGTTGGCAGCCCTGGTGCGTTGCTTGATACAACAAATCTTTATAATACGAATTGGCAGGATGAAATTTTCAAAAGCGCCTTTGGTATGGATCATTATCTGAGTCTTACAGGTGCTGCCAAAAAAATGCCTTACAGGGTATCTTTGGGTTATACTAACCAGGATGGTATTTTAATGACTGATAATATGCAGCGTTATACAGGAAGTTTTGCACTGAATCCTGTTCTTTTAAAAGATCATTTAAAAATCGACCTAAATGCAAAGGGTTCCTATGTAAAGAATAAATTCGCTGACAATGGCGCTATTGGGGCTGCAATCCAGTTTGATCCTACTAAACCGATATACGATAATAGCCCCGAAAATAGATTTGACGGATATTGGGCTTGGCTGCAGAATAATGGTGATCCGGTTAGTTTAGCAACAACTAACCCTGTTGCATTGCTAAATCAAAGAGAAGATAATTCAAATGTTTACAACTTTACCGGGAATGCTCAATTCGATTACAATATCCACGGATTTGAGGATTTGAGTGTTAATTTGAACCTTGGATTGGATTACTCCAAAAGCAACGGAACTGTTATTGTTGATACAACAGCTGCATTTGAATACAACCCGCAAACAGGCGGAGGAATTGATAACACATACGAGCAGGAGAAAAAAAATGAAGTGCTCGATTTTTACATACAGTATAAAAAATACGTTGAATCCATTAAAAGTGATTTTAATGTTATGCTGGGTTACTCATGGCAGCATTTCTGGAGAAAAAATTATTCAATCAATTCAGACATACTGCACACACCCTCTTTAACTGACACCATTGATGATCCAACGGAAAGTTACCTGGTTTCTTTCTTCGGCAGGTTTAACTATATCCTCATGAACAGGTATATGCTGACTTTTACTTTGCGAAACGACCAGACTTCAAGATTTTCGCCGGATACAAGAAGTGGTTTATTCCCGGCTATTGCACTGGCATGGAAAATAAATGAAGAAGGCTTTTTAAAAGACTCAAAAACATTATCGCAGCTTAAGCTTCGACTCGGATGGGGAATTACAGGCCAGCAAAACATTGGACAAGGTGATTATCCTTACCTCCCGATATACACTGCAAGCCAGGTGAATGCGCAATACCAGATGGGAAACCAATTCTATATAACATTAAGACCCGAGGGATACGATGCCAATATCAAGTGGGAGGAAACAACCACATGGAATGCCGGTTTGGATTTTGGTTTTGCTGCTGACAGGTATTATGGATCTATCGACGTTTACTACAGGCAAACCAAAGACCTGCTTAACTTTATTCCGGTTCCGGCCGGGACTAACCTGTCCAATTATATCCTAACTAACATTGGTGACCTCGAAAACCGGGGTATTGAGTTTTCAATTTTTACAAGACCCATTGTTAAAGAAAACCTATGGTGGGAAATTGGTTTTAACACAACTTATAACCAAAATAAAATTACCAAGCTGACCGCTACCGATGATCCTGATTATCTGGGCGAACCTACAGGTGGCATATCGGGTGGTGTTGGAAATAATATACAGATCAACAGTGTTGGACACCCTGCCAATTCGTTTTTTGTCTGGGAACAGGTTTATGACACTGATGGCAATCCTATACAAGGATTATATGTTGACCGTGATGGTGACGGAGAAATCACCAACAGCGATAAATACCACTTCCATAAACCGGCAGCTGACTTCTGGTTCGGGATCAATTCAAGACTCGATTGGAGAAATTGGGAATTTGCGTTTTCAGGTCGTGCCAATTTTGGGAATTATGTTTATAACAACGTAGCATCTGAAAACGGTGTTTACGAACGCTTGTACCGTCCTGAAGGTCCATACCTGGGAAATATTGCGAATTATGTATATCAAACTAATTTCCAAAACCCGGAATACCTTTCTGATTTATACATTCAGAATGCTTCTTTCTTTAAAATGGATTATATGACACTGAGTTATATATTTAAAAGCATTGGAAATTCGAGAGTAAACATACGCTTAACCGGTACGGTTAACAATGTATTTACTATAACAGATTACGAAGGCATTGACCCGGAAATCCAGAATGGTATTGACAACAATATTTATCCACGTCCAAGAGCATATGTACTCGGAATAAACCTTCAATTTTAATGAAAAAAAGAATGATCATGAAAAAACATATTAAACTTATACTTAGTCTTGTAGTTATTGCAGCTATTTCTACAAGCTGTTTAAAGGACCTTGATACTATACCGATAGACCCTGACCAGGTTACTTCGGCCCAGGTATTTGATGACCCTGCATCATATAAACAAATACTGGCAAAACTATATGCAGGGCTTGCAGTTTCGGGTCAGACCGGCCCTGCTGGCAATGCTGATATCAGTGGTATTGACGAAGGTTTCGGCCAATATTTACGTGGTTTATGGTATCACCAGGAATTTACAACTGACGAAGCTGTAATTTCATGGAATGACCAGACTATTAAAGATTTCCACTGGCAATCATGGGGAACAACGGATGTGTTTGTAGCAGCATTTTACTACCGGATTTTTTACCAGATTTCAGCTGTTAATGAATACATACGTGAAACAGTTGAAGGTAAGCTGGATGACCGTGGAGTTTCAGGCCAGTTAAGAACAGATATTGGATATTTCCGTGCAGAAGCAAGATGGCTCAGGGCGCTGAGTTACTGGCACGCTATGGATCACTTTGGCAATGTACCTTTTGTAACTGAGCAGGATGCTGTAGGAGCATTTTTTCCAAAACAAATTAATCGTGCTGACCTGTTTACATACATTGAAGATGAGCTAAAGACAATTGAACCTTTAATGGTGGATGCCAGAGCTAACGAATACGCACGGGCTGATAAAGCCGCTGTATGGATGTTGTTAGCGAAATTATATCTTAATGCAGAAGTTTATACAGGTGCAGAAAGAGATTCTGACTGTGTCACATATTGCAAAAAAATCATTGATGCAGGTTTCTCGCTTGAAACTGATTATTCAAACCTTTTCCTGGCTGATAACGATCTTGCGCGGGACGAGGTGATTTTTCCCGTTGCTTTTGACGGTGCTTTTACCAAAACATGGGGAGGGACAACCTTTATAATTCATGCAGGCGTTGGTGGCGATATGGTACCTGCTGACTATGGTATAGACGGTGGCTGGGGTGGAACACGCACAACAAGCGCCCTGGTCGGTAAATTTGACGATTCGAGCGGTGAAACAGACAAACGTGCTATGTTCTTTACAGAAGGCCAAAACCTCGAAATTGAAGACATTGGCTTGTTTACTGATGGTTATGCCATCACCAAATTCAAAAATATTGATAGAGTTGGTAATGCTGGTTCTGACCTTACTTTTCCTGATACTGATTTCCCGATGTTCCGTTTAGCAGATGTTTACCTTATGTATGCGGAAGCCACATTAAGAGGAGGACAGGGTGGTAATTTAGGAATGGCTCTTGAATATGTGAATTATGTTAGAAAGCGTGCTTACGGAGGAAGTAATGATGGTGAAATTAATGCAAATGAGCTCACCCTTGACTTCATTCTTGATGAAAGAGCCCGTGAATTATACTGGGAAGGACACCGCAGGACTGACCTTGTCAGGTTCAGTAAGTTTACAGGCGGTGTATACTTATGGCCATGGAAAGGTAAGCTGCAAGATGGAAGAGCGACAGACACAAAATATGAACTGTTCCCAATTCCTGATTCAGATATTAATGCTAATCCTAATCTTGTACAAAATCCAGGTTATTAAACTTCAATCGTAAAAAATTTATATCATGAAAATCATAGCAATTTTATTACTGGTAGTATTTGGGATCGGGCTGGTGTCTTCCTGTAAAAAGGAACTCAAAGAACCGGTTTTGGATATGGGTAAAACAAAAAGTGTAGAAATCACAGCACCGGTCGGACAGGAAATCGTATTGCTCGAATCACAGGCTGATAGCATGATAAACTTCACATGGTTGGCCGCTGAATACAATTTCACCGACCTTGAAACCATCAAATATTTATTGCAGATGGATACTGTTGGTGGCGGTTTTGAAAAGCCTATTGAATTAACCTCCACAACTGAATTAAGCTTTTCAATTACTGTTGGAGAGTTAAACAATAAGCTAAAAGCTTTGGGATTTCCAGCCGATTCAACAAATAGCGCTAAGTTCAGGGTATTATCATTTATCAATAATACTACTGAATACACTGATGCTGTTTCAAACGTTGTTACCAATTCTTTTACCCCCTATGAGGGTGGTGGTCCTGTTGAATACCCAAAACTTTATGTTCCGGGAGATTACCAGGGATGGGCACCAGCCGATGCCCCAAATGTATTCGATTTTGATGGCGATGGTGTTTACACTGGATACGTATACTTTCCAGAAGGTGGGACTTTTGAATTCAAATTTACCTCAGATCCGAATTGGGATGGTACTAATTATGGTGCAGGTGCAACCGAAGGCACACTTGATACTGACGCGGGTGCTGGTAACTTAATGGTTCCTGAGGCAGGAGGATACTTCCTCACCATTGACATCAATGCTTTAACCTGGACTTATGAACTGCAGAACTGGGGTGTAATTGGTCAGTGGTTAGATTGGGCTGAAGACATTGATTTGATCTATGACCCAGCAGAACAGTACCTGTCTGTGATCGTGGAGAATATTCCTGCAGCGGATGACCAACGCTTTAAATTCAGGGCAAATGACGCATGGGATATCAACCTCGGTGCCAAAGACCCTGATGACGGAACACTGGTTTCCGGTGGAGTTGATATCCCAATTCCGGATGGTGGAACATTAACATTCATTCTCAGGTTTACTACACCCGAGCCAACTTATGAAGTAAGTGGGAAATAGAGTATCAGAGTTCATAGAATTGAAAGTTGGTTCTTCGCAAAAGAAAAACCGACTTTAAATTCTTTTTCTCTGCGTTTTTATCAAAGTATAATAATTTATTTGATATTTTTGTTAATCTTTATATACGCTTATTAGAAATATACTGTTTAAAAAATAAAATTATTGTTTAATTAAATTACTTTATTATGAGAAAATCTACTTTTAAAAAAATTAATGTACTGGCGCTAGCAATGCTTTTCGCATTTGGAGCTCTGGCTCAAACTTATCCTCAAGAAGGGATAACAATGCTACCATATGATGGTGCCACAGCAAGTATGCAAATTAGCCTGATTCTTGATGTTCAAGTAACTTGTCCTGATTCATCATTATTTAATGTTGACTCAGTGATGATGCATTCAGGAGTTACTATTGGAGGAGATACATGGCAAGCTGTTGTTGATTTTGACGCTCTTGGAGCAAATGGGCAACAACCAAAACTAATTCCATTCGCCCCAGGTGCACAGGTAAGTAATATTCTTCAGGAGCCTGTGAATGTATATGACGAAGTTATAGTTGTTGTATGGCCTAAGTGGACATGCCCGGCAGGAGGATTAGATAATGCTGATTCAGTAATGATGCATTCGGGACTGGAAATTAATGGTAGTGCCTGGCAGAAAGTTGTTGATTTTGATGGAGAAGGTGTCAATGGTCAAAAACCTAAAATGACGCCTATTGAGTATATGGGACAATCAGGTTGGATGTTCTCATACATTCCTGCTGATTTCTACGGAGTAGAAGAAGGTGACACTGTTACAGCGATCAACTGTGTATTCAATGCAGGTTCATGGGATGCCGGTGAAGGAAAAGACACACAACATAATGGAGAATGTACTGATTTCCGTTTACAATTTGAGAATGGAACACCTTATAAATATTCAATGAATTATGTACCTAACGATTTTTACCCAATTGAAGATGGTCAGGTGATAGGAGGTATAAATTGTGTATTTAATGGTGGTTCCTGGGATGCCGGTGAAGGTAAAGCACATGTTGAAGAGTCCGAAGATTGCATCGACTTCATGGTACCATTGGGATATGATGGCATTTATGAAAGCAAGCAAGTTCATAATTACAATTTATATCCAAATCCAGTTGGAGATGTGATGAATATCAGTAATCTTGAAGATGTACAGAAGATTGAGATTTTAGATTTAAGTGGCAAACTTGTTATTTCAAAAGATGTTGAAACAAACCAAGTTAGAATCAATACTTCTGAATTGACAAATGGCATGTATATAGTTAGCTATCATACATCAAATGGTGTTAAAACCTCAAAGTTTATTAAGGAATAAGAAATTGATTTACCTTATTTTGAAAACCGCTTTAATCAGGAAGCGGTTTTTTTTATGTCTTTCTGGTTTAAATTATATTTCATAACACAAAAGCATTTATAAAAATAAGCTCTCAATCGTTTGCATTACAGGGTACGGAAGATACATGGTTTTGGGTGCAATTAACATTTCCTTTTTGGCTGAAATAGATGCTTACTTAAATGATATTCAACTACTTTTACAATCAATATTAAAACGAAATACAATGCTTCAAAAACTTTCTATTCTAATTTTATCCATACTATCAGGGCTGTTTATTAATGCCCAGGTTATTGTTGTGGATCCACCTTTTCCAACGGCAGATGAGCCCGCAACAGTGTATTTTAATGCTGTTGGAACTGCATTAGAGGGGTATACAGGGAAAGTATACGCTCACACAGGAGTAACTGTAAACGGTAATCAATGGCAAAACGTTATTGGATCGTGGGGTAACAACAACGCACAACCTGAATTAACTAATATTGAGGCTGAGCTATATCAATTGGATCTCACACCTTCAGTCAGGCTGTTTTATGGTGTTGATGCCCTGGCGGACATTACGCAAATGTCATTTGTTTTTAGAAGTGCTGATACTGAACTGCAAACATCGCCCGATATTTTTTATGATGTTTATGAAGAGGCATTGGCTGTAGTAATTACCTTACCTGAAATTAGTCCGTTAATTGTACAAGTGGACGATATTGTTCATGTTGAGTGGAGTGCAAACCTGGCTGATTCAAGTTTTTTATACCTTGATAATGAATTGATATTTGCCGATACCGGTTCTTCTTTTGAATATGATATAGAGGTTACTGAAATGGGTCAAAAGTGGGTAACTGCAGTAGCGAAGAACAGTACGGATAGTGTAACGGATCAATTTTATTTTTATGCCCGTCAAGATGTTGTTGAAGAAGTTTTACCTGAAGGTGTTAAAGATGGAATTAACTATATAAACGACACTACTGTTATTTTGAGCTTATATGCGCCTGAGAAAGAGTATGTGTTCGCCTGGGGAGATTATAGTAATTGGGAGTTGTCCGACGATGTTTATATGAAAAGAACACCTGATAGCAGCAGGTATTGGATTGAAATTACGGGTCTTGTTCCGCAGCAACAATATGTTTTCCAGTATTTTATTGATGGCGAAATAAGGGTTGGAGACCCATATACCGAACAGGTAAGTGATCCGTGGAATGATCAATACATAAGTTCTTCAACATATCCAAACCTACCTGAATACCCTCATGGAAAAACGGTATGGATTGCTTCTGTATTGCAAACAGCGCAGGTTGAGTACGAATGGCAGGTTCAGGATTTCACACCTCCGGAAAAAACAGACCTTGTTGTTTATGAACTTCTGGTAAGAGATTTTACTGCCGCACATGACTTTCAAACCTTAATAGATACACTTGATTATTTGGAGCGCCTTGGAATTAATGCCATTGAACTGATGCCTACCAATGAATTCGAAGGCAATTCAAGCTGGGGTTATAATCCCAACTATTACTTTGCGCCGGATAAATATTATGGTCCGCGAAATACATTTAAAGCATTTGTTGATGAATGCCATAACAGGGGAATAGCAGTTTTTGCTGATTTAGTGCTGAATCATGCCTATGGTACGTGTCCCTTAGTGATGATGTATTGGGATAGTGAAAATAATCGTCCTGCTGAAAACAATCCCTGGTTCAATCAGGAATCTAATTTTTTAAATCCTGATGCACATTGGGGCTACGACTTTAATCATGAAAGTGCTGAAACACAAAAACTGGTTGACAGTATTAACAGTTACTGGATGAGTGAATATAAGATTGATGGATTTCGGTTTGATTTTACAAAAGGATTTGGTAACAATATTAAAGGAGACGATGATCCCTGGGGTAGTAAATATGATCCGGATCGGATAAGATTACTGGAGCGGATGGCTGATGAAATCTGGGAAAGGAATCCCAATGCGTTTGTGATCTTTGAGCATCTTGCTGAAAACAGCGAAGAAAAAGAGTTAGCGAATTATGGAATTCTCATGTGGGGTAACCTGAATCATAACTATAATGAAGGAACCATGGGATATAATGAAAGCGGCAAATCAGATTTCTCATGGATATCCTATAAAAAAAGGCAGTGGGATGAACCAAACCTTGTTGGGTATATGGAAAGCCATGATGAGGAAAGGTTGATGTATAAAAACATAACATATGGAAACTCAAGCGGTGATTATAATACAAAGGATACCATAACTGCTTTAAAACGTCAGGCATTAGCCGCCAATTTCTTTTTTACTGTTCCGGGTCCTAAAATGATTTGGCAATTTGGAGAAAGAGGATATGATTATTCAATTGACTATAACGGTCGGGTTGGAGAAAAACCACCAAGGTGGGATTATTTGGAAAACTGGCATCGACGCAACCTGATGTATACTTATTCATCATTGATAGATTTGAAAAAAAGTCAAGATGTATTTAAAACCGATGATTTTGAGTTAGACGTTCGCTGGGCGATGAAAAAAATAAAATTGACAAGTCAGGAAATGTCTGCTGTCGTATTAGGTAATTTTCATGTAGGTGAAGCAGAAATTGATCCTGACTTTTATTTTACCGGAACATGGTATGATTACTGGACTGGTGATTCATTAGAAGTGACGAATGTAAACGACGCTATCCTTATACAGGCAGGCGAGTATAGGCTTTATACGAGCAAGAGACTATCAACTCCTGATTTTGTTGGTGTAGAAGAAGCCTCATTTATAAATAGTGATATGAACATTAGGATTTTTCCAAATCCCGCGACTTCGGAATTGAGCATTTTTATTGATCAAAAAAATGACGGGAAAATAAAAATAGATCTTTTGGATATTACGGGTAAAAGGATTAAAAATATAGCAAGTACACAACTTGCAGTCGGATTAAATAAAATTCAGTCAAATGTTTTTGGGATACAACCTGGTTTATATTTATTGAAATTTGAAATTGAAGACAGAACGTTAATTGAAAAATTGATCATTCACTAAGAAATGTTGTAAAATAAAAAAGCCCCCTCAACGTAAGTTGAGAGGGCCAAACCAAATTAATTAATGAAAAAGTTATTACTTGTCGTCTTCTTTTACTTTATTCTTGTCTTTACATGATTTATCACCCTGCTTGTAATCGCAGCATGATTTTGCGTTTTTACATTCTTCTTTTGACTTCTTAGACTTCTTGTCCTTATCTTTGTCATCGTCTTCATCAACAACCATATTTGTGTTGATTGATCCTGTAGTCATTGCGAAACTGGAGGTTGCGATACTTCCAAAAAATAAAATGCTCAAACTTAATGCTAATACTTTTTTTCTCATCTTTAAATCTTTCTGTAATAATGATTAATAATTCTTCAGATGACAAAAATAGACTGGAAATAATTGAATTTGTGTTAAGCACATGTTAAAAACTGTTAAGGATTTGTTAAAATGGGATTAAATCAGCTTTTCAAATGTTAATTTTGATTCTGAATACATAAAAATGAAGAAGAAAGCGATTACGTTAATTATAGTTTTAGCTGCCATATCATCGGTTGGGATCGTGTTTACGCAGTTATATTGGGTAAGAAAAGCTTTCGAATTAAAAGAAGAACAATTCGATAATAGTGTAAGGATTGCTATGAAGAGTGTTTTAAATCAGTTACTTGATCATAAAAATGATTCTGTTTTCAAAGATCATTTAGCTAAAGTAAGATGTCGTAAACCTAAATTGGATGTTACTGATATTATTGAACCAAAATTACTTGATTCGCTTATGCAAGAGGAATTGGGGAGTATGGTTATAAGCCATAATTATCATTATGCATTGTATAATAAGCAGAATAGCAGATTTATAGAAGGCGAGTATGATGGAGTTGAAGTTGAATTACTGAATACGAAGTTTCAATTTTCAGTCGCCAGTTTATATAAACCAGGCGACTATTATTTAGCAATTTATTTTCCAGGGAAAACATACCATGTATTGCAACAAATGGAAATTTGGTTAATACTTTCTATACTTTTTGTCATCGTGCTAATTGTAAACTCTGCTTTTGTAATCTTTAATATCATTCGCCATAAAAAGCTATCGGAGATAAAAAATGATTTTATCAATAATATGACGCATGAATTTAAAACACCGATAGCGACTTCATCGTTAGCTGCTGAGATGTTATTAAGACCTGAAATTGAAAATGAACCGAAGAAAATAAAGAAATATGCAAATGTTATTCTTGATGAAAATCACCGGTTACAGACCCAGGTTGAACAAATTCTGCAATTAGCTGCATTAGAAATTGGAAGTCTTCGTTATCGTTCATTTAAAGTTGATGTTCATCAGCTGATAAAAAATGTTCTTGATAGTTTTGAAATCAGGATTAAGGAAAATGGTATCGACTTGGAAGTTAAACTGGATGCTGAGGATCATTTTATTTTGGGTGATAAAGAACATTTGCAAAACGTGTTCTACAATCTTGTTGATAATGCAATTAAATATACCACAAAAGACCCCAGGATTAAAATTAAATCATGGAATGTTAATGACGGTATTATGATACGAGTTGAGGATAATGGTATTGGAATAAGGAAAGAGCATCAGAAAGAAATATTTAAAAATTTATATCGTGTACCAACTGGTAATATTCATGAAGCAAGAGGATTTGGGCTTGGGCTTTACTATGTAAAAATGGTAATTGATCATCATAATGGTCGTATTGGTTTAAATAGCCAGCCGGGAACAGGTTCCTCATTTAATGTTTTTTTACCATTTAAAAATCAGTAAAAATGCAAAAAGAAAAAATAAAACCACGGATATTATTCGTTGAGGATGATCCAAATTTAAGTATGATACTTCAGGATTATCTGGAATTGACAGGTTATGAAGTTGAACACGCTAAGGATGGAGAGCTAGGGTATCAGCTGTTTAATAAGCGAAATTATGATCTTTTTATTTTAGATGTGATGATGCCTAAGAAAGATGGTTTTACCTTGGCTAAAGAAATTCGAAGTAAGAACCAAAGTACTCCGATAATATTTTTAACCGCAAAAAACCTTAAAGAAGACCGTATCCAGGGATTCCAGTATGGGTGTGATGATTATATTACAAAACCGTTTAGTACTGAGGAATTAAGCTTAAGAATTAAAGCCATACTTCGAAGATGTGCAGTAACAAAAGAATTAAATTCAAAGGTTGATCAGATATTTAAAATCGGAAAATTTAATTTTGACAGCAGTAACTTATTGCTAATAAGTAATGAAGGTGAAAGAAAACTTACAAGAAAGGAATCGGGATTACTTAAACTGTTATGTTTAAATAAAAATAACTTGTTAGCTCGTGAAGAAGCATTAGAAAAAATTTGGGGAGAAAATGATTATTTCATCGGCAGAAGTATGGATGTATTCATCACCAAACTCAGAAAATACCTGAGTACCGATCCCCGTGTAAAAATTACCAATGTACATGGAATCGGTTTTAAACTTGAAGTTATTGAAGAAATTCCAGAGAAGTCAGCTTAACCCGTATTATGCATATTCCGGGTTTAATACTATTCAGTAATTCCCAGAAGTTTTAACATAAATGCATCTTCCATAGCTGTTTCCTTGTAGGTTTCAAATCTTCCGGATGCACCTCCATGACCAAAATCCATATTAGTCTGAAGTAAAAGCATATTATCATCTGTTTTCATATCTCTTAATTTGGCTACCCACTTGGCGGGTTCCCAGTATTGTACTTGGCTGTCATGCAATCCGGTTGTTACCAGAAGGGCAGGATAATCAATAGCCTGTACATTGTCATAAGGTGAATAAGATAGAATATACTTATCGTATTCCTCTTCATTTGGATTTCCCCATTCATCATATTCACTTGTTGTTAATGGAATGCTTTCATCAAGCATTGTTGTTATTACATCTACAAACGGAACAGCCGCAATTACACCTTTAAACAAATCAGGGCGATAATTAATAACAGCACCAACCAACAGTCCACCTGCACTACCGCCCATTGCAAACATTTTTTCAGTAGTCGTATATCCCTCTTTCACAAGGTGATCGCCGCAATCAATGAAATCATAGAAAGTGTTTTTCTTTTTTAATAATTTCCCGTCTTCATACCAGTACCGACCCATTTCTTCGCCTCCCCTTATATGTGCAATTGCAAATGCAAACCCCCTGTCAATTAAACTAAGTCTCGATGACCTGAAAGTGGATTCCATACTATAACCGTAGGATCCGTAAGCATAAAGCAATAAAGGCTGACTTCCATCTTTTCTAAAGCCTTTTTTATAGATAATTGAAATAGGAACTTTGACACCATCACGTGCCGAAGCGTATAATCTTTCTGTTTGGTAATCATCTAGATTATAACCTCCTAATACTTCGTATTGCTTTAACAATGTATGTTGTTCGGTCTCAATATCAAAATCGTTGACAGTTGTTGGTGTTTTAAGAGAAGTATAATTGTAACGCAATTTTCTGGACTTATAATCGCGATTGCCTGATGTATATGCGTAATAGTCTTTTTCATCAAATGTTATATAGAAGTCTCTATGTTTAAGTTGATCAATGACTCGAAATTCAGGCAAGCCATTTTTACGTTCAGTAACAACATAGTATGTTTTAAAAACATCAATTCCTTCCAACAATACATCATCACGATTTGGAATAATTTCTTTCCAGTTGCCGATTGAAGTATGATCTTCACTTGTCTCCATTAACCTGAAGTTTTTTGCTTCAAAATTTGTTCGAATTATGAACCTGTCGTTTTGATGTGAAATACTATATTCTATATCCTTTTGACGCTTTTGGAAAACCTCAAATTGTGCACCTGGATCTTCATTATTTGCATCCAGAATTCGGAACTCTGTTGATAAGGTGCTGTAGGAACCTATAACTAAGTATTTATTTGACTGTGTTTTATAAACAAATGTGCCAAAAGTAGGATCTTCTTCATGAAATATGAGTTCGTCATTTTTTACAGCTGTTCCTAACTGATGTTTAAATATTTTATATGACCTGAGCGTCTCATCTTTTATTGCATAATAAAGTGTTTTATTATCGTTGGACCAAGCCATGTTTCCTGATGTATTTGGTATTGCGTCCTCGTATACTTCACCGCTTACAATATTTTTAAAATGGATAGTATATTTTCTCCTGCTGACAGTGTCAACACTATATGCTAATAATTCATTATTAAAACTTACTCTCCAGCCGCCAATTTGGAAGAATGCGTAGCCTTTCGCCATTACATTTCCCTCTAACATCACCTGTTCTTTCGGGTTTTCGTCAACAGGCTTCCTACAATAAATTGGGTATTCACCACCTTCTTCATAACGCGTATAATATTCAAACCCATCAACAATATAGGGTACCGACATATCTGTTTGTTTAATACGCCCGACAATCTCTTCAAAGATTTTTTCCTGAAGTTCCTCAGTATCCTTCAGAACTTCCTTAGTATAATTATTTTCGGCAGTCAGATATTCAATTACCTCAGGATCTTCACGCTGGTTCAGCCAATAGTAATTATCAATTCGTTTATTACCATGCTCTTCAAATATTTTTTCAATTTTCTTTGCTACAGGTGCACTCATATTTACTTTACTTTTTTGATCACAACCGTTTAGAATAACGGTGCCGGCTAACAGAATCACGAGCCATTTTAAATTATAAAACTTGTTCATATCTTATTTGTTGTAAGGGATTTTAGAAATAAAGGCTTAAGCCTACACTTGGCATAAATGGAAGCTGATATATTATTTCATTTGTAATAAGGTCAACATAAAATACATTTTGCCTGTTGTATAAATTTATAATACTCACGTCAAGGACCAATTTTGTTCTGGCGCCCAGATAAAAGTTCTTTTTCATATCGATGTCGAGTCTGTGATAAGTTGGTAATCTGCCACCAAACAGTTCTCCGTAAATAATGCCCAACTGACCATTCTCTGTCGGGTAATCACTGTTTACACCACCCGGAAATGTTAAGTGCTCATAAAATCCCTGGACCTGAGTAAAAGGAAAGCCGGTACCAAAGTTCCATCTAACGCTAAATTCCCATTGTTTCTTCGGACCAGTTATATAGGAAAGAATGAAATTAACATTATGCCGACGATCAAAATGAGGGGTATAACTTACCATTTCTCCTTGTACATTTTCATACTCACGATGTACAAAACCTAAGGAATAAACAAACCAGATATAAATTTTCTTATAATCATACTGCATTGACAGATCAATGCCATATGCGTTACCTTTTTCAATAATGAAATCTTTCTTTTGAACATCAGGAGTTCCGGGAGGAGCCTCACTTTCATCAAATAGCTTGAAACGGTTGATATTTGTTAACTGAGGGAAGTTTTTGTAATATCCTTCAATATTCAGGTTCAAATATTTACCGACTTCTATTTCGGTGCCAAGGATTAAATGATTGGATTTCTGTAGTTTACTGCTAACATCCTCGCCATCAAAAGTAGCAGGTAAATTTTCAGGGCCTGATAAAAATCCATAAAACAAGTTAACAACATCCCGGTCAGAAGTTGCAGCTATTAAATTTTGTGAATACATACCACCGGCAAACTTGATTCTGAATTTATCTGTGACATTATATTTTAATGCCAAACGAGGCTCGGGAGAAACTTCAGATAGTGATGAATACCATTGTATGCGAAAGCCAGGTTCAATAATAAGCTTCCCGATCATTGCTTTATATTTTGCGTATAAACCCAATTGTGTAGTATTCTCCGTAAGGTTATTTTTTTTACCTCCGGTAATCAAATTGTACTCGTATTCAGTACGGTAACCCTCCATCTCTATTCCGTATTTCAATGTATTTTTTCCAAAAAAATAGGTAAAATCTAATCCTCCGTTAAAACCATTTATTAAGCTTCTTTTCTGATTTAAGGTAGTTGAACTAATGCTGCCTTCGTATTGTGAATAAGCAAAAACACCTTCAATTAAAACTGGTGATTTCCCCGGAATAACAACAAAATTAGCACCTCCTCCAAATGAGTTCCAACCATAACTTGAGATTGCTTTATAGTTGTCTACCTGGTCATTAAAACTAAATCCAAAGAAACTGACTTTACTTCCGTTGGCTGCATTTAAAGATACTTTACCATAAAAGTCCGCGAAGTTAAACGGAAGTCCATCCTCATCTATATAGGAGTAAAAGATCTTCGAACTTTCTTTGAGGTAAGAGTTTTTGAAAGAAAGAACAAATGAAGCGCTTCCGCTTTCAGGAGATTTCTGCTTTGAAATAGGGCCTTCAATTAATGCCCTTGCCCCGAACGTAGATGCTCCAACTGAACCTGAGAATCTTTTCTTGTTTCCATCTTTATAGGTAATGTCCATCATGGAAGAAATACGGCCACCATAATCAGCATTATAACCTCCGGTATAAACATCAGCACTACGAATGAGTTCAGTTTCGAATACTGAGAATAATCCAATTGAATGAAAAGGATTATAAATAGTCATTCCATCAAGGATTACCTTATTCTGAATAGGCGAGCCTCCCCGTACATAAAACTGTCCGCCCTGATCACCGGTAAAGATAACTCCGGGAACAACTTGTAGGTATTGTGCAAAATCAGCTTGTCCGCCTACTGATGGAATTTGTTTAATTTCTTTTGGTGTTATCTTAACAACGGAAGTTTTTGTTTCAGTACGGGCTGCAATTCTTTCTGCATTTATAATAACCGTTTCCAGTTTAACAGATGATTCCTTTATAAAGAAGTTTTTATTTAAGATTTCATCCGGTTTTAACTGAATCGGCATCTGAATTGTATCAAAACCCAGGTAAGTAACCATTAATGTATAATTTCCGGCAGGAATCCTGGTAATAACAAAATATCCATTGTTATCGGTTGAAGCCCCGTATGTTGTGCCTTGTAAAAATACATTTGAAAAAATGGCCGGTTCTCCCGATTCTTCTTCATAAATAAAGCCCCTGATCATTGATTCCTGAGCAGCTGAAAATATTGGGAATAATAAAACTGAAAGAATAAAAATGTAGAAAATTGGTTGCGTTGATTTCATATGATTTCGATTCTTGTAAAGATACTTGCAAAGTAATTAAAAATGTTAAGTAATTGTACTTACTTAAGTCAATATTCGCCAATTCTTATACATTTTGTAATTTTATATCCATTAAATAATATTTCGTTATGAATAAAATCGCAACCATTGCACTTATTGTGCTTCTGTTTTCTATTCCTTACGATAGTTTATTTGCTCAAAATGATACTAATACAGTTAGAATTGCAAAGCAATTTGAGTATGAACTGACTAAGCAAGATTCAATATGGGTATCATCTATTCCAAAATTGAAGCTTCCTAGTGAATATAAAAAAAGAAAGGGCAGGGATTTGCCGATAAGTTTAAATAATGCAAATTTACCTTACTTCAGACCGATATTTTCTCAGGAGACTTTTCCTAACTGTGGTCAATCAGCAGGAATCGGTTATAATTTTACTTATGAAATAAATCAAGCTAGAGAACTATCTGCGAATAATGAAGCTAACCAATATACACCGCAATTTACCTGGAATTTTATGAATGGCGGTGATGGATGGTTTGGGGTTAGCTATTTTCATAGTTTCGAAGTATTAAAGAAGGTTGGAAACCCTAATGTTGAAGAATATGGAGGCATGTACAATGGCGGAGACACAAGGTGGATGTCTGGATATGAATCATATTATAACTCAATGCTTAATAGAATCGGTGAGGTCTATTCTATTGATGTTAGTACAGAAGATGGTATAAACATTTTAAAATACTGGTTATTTGATCATCTTGAAGGTGAAGAAACCGGAGGCGTTGCAAGTTTTTATGCCGCTAGCCCATGGAATTTAACCACCTTACCTAATGGCAGTCCTGAAGCGGGAAAACATGTAATTAAAGAATGGCTATTCCCTGCATCCCATGCTATGACAATTGTAGGGTACAATGATTCAATAAGATACGATTATAATGAAGATGGAGAATACACAAATGATATTGATATTAACGGAGATGAAGTTGTTGATTTGAAAGATTGGGAAATCGGAGGATTTCTATTCGCAAATAGCCATGGAAATAATTGGGCAGATTCGGGGTTCTGTTATGTAATGTATAATGCACTTGGTCAGGAATACGGAGAAGGTGGAGTTTGGAATCAGTCAGTGAATGTTCTGAAAGTAAAATCTGATTATCAACCTTTATTAGGCTTGAGAGTTAAACTTAAACACGATTCCAGGAATAAACTTAAGATTGTCGCGGGTATTTCTTCAGATACTTCCTTAAGCTATCCAACCCATACAATTGATTTTCCTATTGTTAATTTTCAGGGAGGTACTAATTTATTGCAGGGAATTGACTCAATAGGTAATGGTGATGAGCTTGAATTAGAATTAGATATTTCACCATTATTGAGTAATATAGAGCCAGGGACATTTGCTAGATTCTATTTGCAGGTTATTGAAAAGGATCCTATGAATGTTGGACATGGACAGGTTTTATTCTTTAGTTTAATTGATTATATAAATGATAATAATGAAACAATAAGTTCAGACTTCCCAATAGTTATAGCAAATAATAAGATTACTCAACTTTCCCTGGTAAAACAAATTCAATTTGAGAAAGTTAGTATTCTAACAGATGAACTCCAGGTTTTTGAACCCGATGTGCCATATAGTTTTCAATTAGAGGCTGATGGAGGCCAGCAACCTTATAAATGGGCTCTTTTGAAAGATTACAGAATTGGAGTTTTAGAAGAAGAGTTTCCGAATACTGAAGGGGAAGAAATACACTTTTCAAACCCGTACGGATTTGTTAGCATTGAGTTACCCTTCTTATTTCCATTTTATGGTGATACAGTCAATCAAATATCTATCTATATTGATGGTTTTGTAACATTTGAGGAGAGGCAATTCCCATATCCTTACTTTATTGGCGAATCAACTATGCTTGTAAACAATAATTTAATTGCTGCCTTCATGACTGATTTGAGAGTAGAACTGTCACTGGGGCAAAAAGTGACTGTTGATGTAAATGATGAATATTTTCTAATTAAATGGATGGTTTCAGTTGAACAATTAAATGGGAACACAGATATAATATTTGCACTTAAGATCTTTCCTTCTGGCGAAATTATTACCTATTTTGATAATATGGAAATCCCGGATGACATACTCTGGACTTCCGGTGTTTCATACGGAGATAATGTGAACCACCTGATTAATAATGTGTATGTTCATGAAATTGGAATGTCCGAGAAAAGCTTTATTTATACTCCTTTATTAATTAATCCTAGTGAGATTTCTGTATCTTCTGACGGGAAATTGGAAGCATTATATTTAGATGATACAAAAATCTATCAGTTAAAAGTAAGGGTTATAGATGACCGGAATATATCTGCATTAAAACAGTTTCAGCTTTCTTCAGGTATTTTAATAACCTATAAAATAAGTTCAGGTGATAATGAAAAAATAGATTTTTCCGAGTTAGTAAGTATTAAAACCATTGTAAAAAATATTTCAACAAGTAGCATTGAAAATTTGCATTTAGACTATACAGTTGAGGATGATTATATCGATATTATCGAGGAGGTTTTAGACATCGGAACATTAGCTCCGGGAGAGACAAAAGAAGTGGATAGTTCATTGGTATTTTTTGTTTCAGAAAATACTCCTGATCAACACTCTGTTGAAATATTAAATTCAATCAATGCTAATGAAAAGAGCTGGTACTTAAATTCTTCGTTAACAGTGAATGCTCCAATTTTCACAATCGATGATATCGAAATTAATGGACATACATGGATAGAACCGGGATCAACAGACCAGGTGAATTTACAGATTAAAAATACAGGGCATGCTATTGCAAGTATGGTTGAGGTCAGTTTTATTTGCGAAAATGATTACATAGAAGTAATCGGAAATAACACTGAATATATTGATGAATTAGCCCCAAATGAGAACACCAGTATAAGCTATATGATAAAGGCTGATCAGCATGTGTCATATGGAACTTTTGCGCCCTGTAAACTTCAATATTATATTGATGGAATCTTATTAAACGAAACTAACCTTAACATACAAGTTGGCCAGACTCCTGTTTTAATAGTTGATATGGATCCAAAACATACATCAGTGTTGCAAATTCAAAATGATCTGGACTCAATGAATTTGAACTATGTAACTTCCAGGTTTATACCAAATAATATAAACAATTATAAATCCGTATTTGTTTTGTTGGGAACCTTATTTTATTATCATGAACTCAGTTATTCTGAGGGTATGGAATTGGCAGATTATTTATATATAGGAGGTAATTTATATATGGAAGGCAGAGTTACCTGGACGCAACAACAAACTCCTGTTCACGATATGTTTAATATAGAACCTTTAGGAGACGTCAACTATTTTATTATTGATACTGTTTATTCTTTACAAAATGATACTGCTGAACAGGGGAGGTTCGAATTCAATCATAGTAAGCCGTATAGTAATTATTACTTTGTTCCGATTGAGGAAGCGTTTACAGTACTTCAATTCAGTAAAAATGATTCATCTTGTGTGGTTGCTAATGAGACTGATGAATATAAAACTATTGCATCAATAATTGAATATGGTTCATTAGATAAAGTAGATACTTCTTTCACAAAAAAAGATTATTTATACTTCATCACTGATTTTTTTGGATTGTATGAAAGTACTGTAGGAATGAGTGAATATGAAATAGAGTCAGGAAATGACTTACAAATAACTGCATATCCAAATCCATTTAAGGATGAGATTAGTATTCAGTTCCAATTACAAAATACAGAATCCGTTATGCTGCAAATATTTGATCAGCTTGGAAAATTGGTATACTCAAAACAAATGGCTCATATATCAAATAAAAACAGTGTTTATAATTTAAATTGGAATGGGTATGATATAAATGGACAGATTACTTCAAAAGGAATATATTATATAAGGATAGTATCTGGCAATCAGTCTTATTCAACAAAAATTGTACGCTTATGATTAGTTCCGAAATAAAATAAAAGCCACGCAAAACGTGGCTTTCAGTATAAAAAAGAGAGATTATATTGACAGGTTTTAATACCTGGTTATGGTATAGCTTGATACGGCAGCATCGACATTGATATATATCTTATTGTCTGC
>Ga0164313_10000345_pt1 | contig 36165 bp, 32 predicted proteins | sample GuaBasSedimGuay4_FD_113735 | JGI IMG/M metagenome (GOLD analysis project Ga0164313, IMG submission 113735) | Subseafloor sediment microbial communities from Guaymas Basin, Gulf of California, Mexico - Guay4, Core 4569-4, 0-3 cm | ecosystem: Environmental > Aquatic > Marine > Hydrothermal vents...
AGGCCATGCGGTTTCCGGCAATTTCCCTGACAGGTCTTTTGGGGGTTGCCAGCATCGAACTGGGCGGTGTGACCGACAGCGGTGCAATCTGGTCCGCAGGCGCCGGCCTGACGGGGCCGATTTTCAACTGGAACAAAAATATCCGCCGGGTTGACATCGAGGAAGAAAGAACCCGTCAGGCGCTTCTCAACTATGAAACGGTCGTGCTGCAGGCCTACCGGGAAGTGGCGGATGCGCTTATTGAAATCGGCACCCTGAAGACACAGTTGGCTTCCGTAAAAAGAAAAAACAAGGCGGCTAAAAATGCCAACCGATTGTCCAAACTTCGCTATGACAGGGGTGTAACCAGCTATCTGGAGGTCCTGGACACCGAGCGCACCCTTTTTTCAGTGGGGCTGGAGCTTTCCGAACTGGAACAGCGATACCACAATGCCTATGTAAAGCTGTACAAGGCGCTGGGTGGCGGCTGGCTCTCCGAGGAAGAAATGGCAAAAGCGCAGGAACAGGCGGAATAATGGGCCTCCATTCATAACGTTGGGAAGCAACGTTATTACGGCTGCATTTTGCTGATTTCCTCCCTGGCTTGTTCGGCAATCTCTGAATTAGGGGCCAGATCGGACACTTTGTTGTAGGCAAGTAAGGCTTTGGTATACTGCCCCGCCAGCTTGTATGCCTCGCCCATATCCATGTAGAGTTCCGGCCAGGCGGGCGCCTCTCTGGCGGCTCTTTCCAATACCGAGACGGCCTGGGGTATTTTTACCAGGGCGATGTAGGTCCGTCCCAGGCCTCGCAGGGCGATGATGAAATTTGGCTCGATATCGAGGGCTCTAAGGTAGTACTCTTCCGCCATGGGATAATTTCCCAGACTGTAATAGGCCAGACCGAGGTTGGACAACGGGTAGTGGGGGGTCGCATAGAGGAGGCTTCCTTCAAGTGGCTTGAAGGTTTTGATGGCCGAATGCCAGTCTTTTGTGGCCAGGTAGACTGTTCCCAGGTTGTTTTTTGCTGCCGCGTAATCGGGCTTTATTTGAATGGCCTTTTTGAAATGCGTTTCTGCGAGGTCATACCGGAACTTCGACATATAGATCAGACCGAGATCGTTCTGGACCAGATGGTCTCCCGGGGAGAGTGATTCGGCTTTCAGCAACTCCCTCAGGGCCGCTGTATAGTCTCCCTGGCGCATATAGGCCTCGCCGAGTTCCCGGGTGGCTTTGGCCTGGGCTCGCTTTTTTTCCATATTGGCAGCGCAGGAAAGCAAGCTGATCACAAAAACGAACAACAGTAACCACGCAAATCCTCTCTGTTTCATACTTTGAACCTCCGGAGCTGATGATTCGATTTAATACCAGTTGTCATCATTATGTTTCTATAAAGTTTCATGCTGTTTCTAATGAATGCTATAATTATCATCTGATTTTTGCAACATTCAGATGAATTTTGCAACATTCAGGTATTAAAGTTCACGCTCCAACCCGGTAAGCACCACCTTGACATCTCTTGCATTCAAAAACTGAAGAAGGCGATTGTGGAGCGGTACCGACGATAGCAGTATATCCCGTGCCCCCGGACGACTTACCAGGTAGCCGGGTATCTTGAGGACGGTGTTGAACTCGGCCGGTCTGGCGGCTGCGATAAACAAGGGATCGACGGCATAGGTGGCATCGAGTGCCGTGAGGATATTTCTGGTAGCCTCGTCAAGAGAAGCCTGACGGCTAACCCTGACCATGCCCAGGCCTGTTTTTTCAATTTCCTGGGCGGCATCTCCGTATAGATCGCCAAAATCGACCAGGAAATCATTGCCGTTCCCGGTGGTTACCATATTTGATACAGCTTCGACCTGAATACCGGCATAGGGAAACGTTATGGACACATTTTCAGAATAGGCATAGCCCAGGGCCTGCATCAATCCCTTTACAAAGACTCTATGATCCGTGGAGGCCAGGACAGTAACATCCGGCTGGACAAACTTCGGATTCTCCGGGTTCTTGGTTTCCAGGGAGGCCGACTTTTTTTTGAGCACGTCCCTGATGATGATGCCGTGCCAATCCAGGTAGCGGGAAACCATTTCCGGTGTTTGCTGTGTGGAATTTTCGATCATGGTGATGCATATGTGCCGGGTCTTTCCATCGTTGTCTACCGGTTTGGCCTTGATCCACTGCGCCCTTACGGTAATGTGCAGTCCATGGTCCGTGAATGACAACACGTTTTCTTTCTCGTGCTGTTGATCCCGTGCGCTGAAGACTGCTTCCAGTATCTGCTCGATGGATGCTTCCTCCTGAAGGGTTACCACTTCCACCTCTTGCCAGCGGCTTTTCAAGACGTCCATATCTATACCGAGGTCGTCACCGCTGGTTCTGAAAACAATTCGTTTTCCATTTTCCATTTCGAAAACCGGGAATCGGGAAAGATCCAGCCCAAAATCACCGTTTGATTTTCTGGGGAAAAAGTAGGTGCCTTTGTTTAACAGTGTGGCATCGAGAAGGGCGGCTGTTTCGGACAGCGGGGTCGGTTCATCCTGTTCCGCAATTGTACCGTACGCCTCGACACGTTCACTTTCGATTTGTTTTGCGGCACCCTTTTCGCCCTTGATATTGCCGTGTGCGTCAAACAGCGAATGGTACCACGGTTCGTTGCGCATGGCAGGGTCGGGTAGAAAAATGTTCTGCCCCGTACGGATAATGTTCAGATTCAAGATATCCGGGTTGAGCGCTTTGAACAGGCTCAATCCCTCCCGGTATGACCGGGTGCCAAAGCTGCCGAATCGACCGGCAATGAGTTTAGATACTGTGTCTCCCTCTTTGACCCTATAGATTTCGGAGTGGGATTCGAGGATTTCTGAAACTTTGGAGATCGATACGAAGGGAATGGTGACGACACCGGAGGATTGACCCGGCAGGGTTCCCGGCTCCAGCTTTTTGAGCGGTATGAGGATATCTTGAGTGGGGCGTATGCGGTCAATGTCACGAATATGAGGATTCAACCGTTTAAAAATACTCAAAAATTCACGAAAATCACTTGAGGAAATTTCCCCCTTTTGGCGGAATATTTTATAAACCCAATCGTCCTTCTGTACGCGGTAAGCATCGCACAGAATGTCCCATCCCCGATCGTATTTAACCACGTAGCTTCGGTACAGCACGGCACTGAAACCGGCCGGGGGCAGAGCAAAGAGCACGCAGACAACGGCAAGTATCATGCCGGTCGTGCGATAGAAATGGCAGATTGTCTTTCTCAAGTTTCGTATCCCTTCACTAACACAGTAGGCAGCCAATGCTTTTCAGTTTTTCCTGTCGTTGCAAAACATAAGGGTTTCATTCGCCCTGGTTGATTTTTCTGAGAGAAAGCGCTTCGGCAATCTCTGCGGATACGCGTTTTACGAAAAGCTCAAAATCATCACCGCCTAACGGTTTCCCGGGTGCGGGCACTTTTTCAAGATCTGCCGGGCGAATGAGAACAGGCGCATTCATCAAGCTGGCTTTCGGAATAATATCAAATTCTTCAGGAAATCTGTCTTCAAAATACATATCCTGGAAGCCGGAAAATTTAAGGGCATGGGCGGTGGCGTCAATGACGGCGACTTCATCGCTATCTATAATCCCCTGGCTGCGTGCCCGGATCAGCCCGGCAAGGCATTCACCGCCATGGGTACAGGTGATATGACCATTGCGGTTTGCCATCAGTTGCCAGTCCATGATCGATTGTTCATCAACTTCCACAAAAAAGACATTCTTCTTTTCACTCAGATCATTATAGCGTTGCTCAAGGTAAATCACCCTGGGCATTGAAACCGGATTTCCGATCATAGCCGCCTGGGCGACACTGGACCGTACATTGACGGGAACGAACTCCCTTTTGTCGGGGTCACTTTCACGGTAATACCGGTATACCGGGTTGGCGTGACAGGACTGTACTCCTATGATTTTAGGGAGTGTCGTGATGATACCGGCGTTGAAAAATTTTATGAATCCATTCATTACCGCAGTGATGTTGCCGGCATTTCCAATGGGCACAACGATCACTTTGTTGTTCAGCTCATATTCGAAATCTTGTGCAATCTCATATGAATAGGATTCCTGGCCTAAAATTCGCCATGCATTCTTCGAGTTTAGAAGCGCCACTCGGTATTGTTCGGACAGGGCTTCAACGACTTTCATGCAGTCGTCGAAAACACCCGGAATTTCAAAGACGGCCGCACCGTTTCCCAGCGGTTGAGATAGCTGCTGGGGGGTCACCTTTTTGTGGGGCAGCAGCACGGCGGACTTGACCTGCGGCTGGAGATACGATGCGTACAAAGCCGCTGCTGCCGACGTATCCCCGGTGGATGCGCAGACAGCGAGAATGTCGGTGATGCCGTCTTTGCGGACGAGGGTGTTCAGATAGCTCAACGCGCTGGCCATGCCCCGGTCTTTGAAGGAGGCACTGGGATTCTGGCCGTCGTTTTTAAAATAGAATTTGACGCGGGCCGTATCCTGTAAAAAGGCGTTGGCTTCAATCATGGGGGTGTGCCCTTCGCCCAGGCAAACGATGTCATCCAGGGGAATCATGGGGCCGATAAATTCGTGGAAACGGTATATGCCTTTCAAGGCGGGGATGTTCAGCATTTTTCGATAATCGAAAATACGGTGCCACAGTGTGCCGGAGATCTCCTGGAGACGTTCAAAATCGAGGTCCTGTAATAACAGAACCTGGGCACATTCCGGACAGGTATACAGCAATTCGTCTATACCGTAGGAGCGGTTGCACCCCAGGCATCGGTAAACGAGCTTCCCTTCGGTTTTCGGAAGAAGAAACGGTTGAATGTCATCTGGAAAATCGTAGATTTTCATAGTTCGATCTTATGTATTCCGCCCATGTACGGGCACAGTTCTTCAGGGATGACAACGGAGCCATCCGCTTGCTGGTAGTTTTCCAGAATGGCCGCAACCGTTCTTCCCACGGCAAGCCCCGAACCGTTCAATGTGTGAACGAGCGAGGTGCCTTTCTTGCCCTTGCGGCGGAATCGGATGTTGGCTCGCCTGGCTTGGAACGCTTCAAAATTGCTGCACGAAGAAATTTCCCGATAAACGCCCTGAGCGGGCATCCACACTTCGATGTCATACGTTTTTGCAGCTGAAAATCCGAGATCACCGGTACAGAGGGTAATCACCTGGTAGGGGAGTTTCAGGCGCTCCAATATGGTTTCCGCGTTGTGAAGCAGTTTTTCCAATTCAGCATAGGATGCTTCGGGGGTGGTCAGCTTGACCAGTTCCACTTTATTGAACTGGTGCTGGCGAATCAAGCCGCGGGTGTCCTTGCCATATGATCCGGCCTCCGAGCGAAAACAGGGCGTATAGGCCGTATACAAAACCGGCAGGTCCTCTTCATTAAGAACTTCTCCCTGGTGAATGTTGGTCACCGGGACTTCGGCCGTAGGAATCAGGAAATAGTTCCAGCCTTCGATTTTAAATAAATCTTCTTCAAATTTAGGCAGCTGTCCCGTATTGGTCATGCTCTGGGCATTCACCATGAAGGGTGGCAGGATTTCCGTGTATCCGTTTTCCGTGGTTTGAATGTCGAGCATGAAATTGATCAGGGCACGTTCGAGCCGTGCGCCGGCTCCTATGGATAGAGAAAACCGCGCACCGGTTATCTTGGCAGCCCGGTCGAAGTCGAGTATCCCCAGATGGTCGCCAATGTCCCAATGGGCTTTGGGCTCAAAATCAAATGCAGGCAGTTCGTCGACTTTTTTCTTCACCGGGTTGTCGGACGCATCCTGGCCTACGGGCACGGATGCATGGGGGATGTTGGGCAGTCCCAAAAGGAAGTTCTCAATTTTGACAACATCTTCAGCCAAAGATTTGTCGAGTGCCTTTATGCGGGTTGAAACCTGGCGCATTTCTCCGATCAGTTCGTCGGCATTCTCGCCGGATTTTTTCATTCCGGCAATTTTATCGGAGACAACATTGCGGCGGTGTCTCAGTTCCTCAATTTCGAAAAGAATGGTTCTGCGCTGTGCGTCACTTGATTCGAACATTTCAAAATCGGCAGTGCCGCCCCGATTTGACAGGGCATTTTTCACTTCAGCTAAATTATCGCGGACAAATTTAATCTCCAGCATAATAAACCTTGTAAATTTAGAGGGTTGAGTCTGTTGTCCAATAGCCTTAATGGGGTTCAGGGTGATGTGATCATATGTGGTTTGAATAAATAGCCGCCTGCTCTGCAAGAGGCATCAGTTTACGGATTCCAACTATCACGCCCGAGAGGTTTAGTCAATGATTATTGGGTCTTGACTTTTATCGGTGTTTAAGATATGCTGAGAGTTTAAATTTTCTGAACCTAATTTTTGATATACTGGAGAACGATATGGAAGAGATTCAAGACACCAAACATACAATACGGAACGATATGGCCAACGCCATCGACGCATTTTCTGCACAAGAGATTACAGAGAAAACCGGACAGATTGAGACACGGCTTTTTGAATTTGCCAATTTTCTGGAATCAAACATATCGCTTCTTTACATCCACCACGGTCTTGAAGTGAACACCCGGGGCATTCTGGACCGATGCCTGGGATATAATAAGATTGTCGTTCTACCGGCGTTCAACACCGAAACTTACCAGATGAAGCTGATGAAGGTGGATAACCTGAGCACTGATCTGAAAATGGGGCCCAGGAAAATTCTGGAACCGGATCTGGAAAGCTGCAAGATCGTGCCCATCGAACGTATTGACATTGCCATTATTCCCGGTATCGCCTTGGATGAAAAGGGCGGCAGGATTGGGTCGGGCCAAGGGTTTTACGACAGGCTAATCCCCAAACTGCCGATTACGACCCGCAAGGTCAGCTTGGCGTTTGAATACCAGATCATTCAGCAGGTGCCCATGGAATCCCATGACAAATATGTCGACATCATCATCACGGAAAAGCGTATCATTTATAAAATATAGATTAATCCTATGCTGAACACATTGGTGCTGAACACATTGGTGCTGAACACATTGGAATCCGTTTAATTTATGGATTTAACGCTTTCTCAAGCAGCTTCAGATTTTTGGGTTCCCCCACGGCCAGCACAGTTTCGCCGGCCTTGATCCAGGTTTCAAAAGAGGGATTGAACATCATGGCGTCATCAGATGTTTTGATGGCGATAATGATGAGGTCGTAATTTTGCCTGATACCGGAATCTTTCAGCATCACGTTGTTCAGGGGGCTGGACGCGCTGACCGGTATCTCTTCCATCTGGATGTCTTTGCTTTTTGAGGTGAAGGCCTGGTCAAAAAAGCTGGTGACCGACGGGCGGATAATACGTTGGGCCATTCTGATGGCGCCCATTTCATAGGGTGATTCCACAAAATCAGCACCGGCCGCCTTGAACTTGATTTTAGAGCCTCTTCCGGAAGCCCTGGCCATAACCTTGATATGCGGGGCGAGCTGTTTGGCGGTGAGTATCAAAAAGACATTATCGGTATCCGTTGCCAGGGCGGCGACGATACCTTTGGCGCGCGTGACACCTGCTTTGAGCAGAACACCCTCGTCAGCAGCATTTCCGCAGATATAGAGAACCCTGTCGGCATCCATCGTTGGCCGCAATCGTTCATCGTTGTCAATGACGATAAAGTCAATGGCGGCATCCTTCAGGGTCTCGCAAAGAACCCTGCCGATGCGGCCGTACCCACAAATGACATAGTGGTCTTTTAAACGGTTGATTTTCCAGTCCAATTTTCTTCTCCCCATGATTAATCGTATTTTTCCTTCCACCATGAATTGGATAATGGCGCTTGCTATGTACAGGTAAAATCCAACACCGAGGAAGATGAGGAACATCGTATAAATTTCCCCGGCTTTACTGATATTGTGCACTTCGCCATAACCGACCGTCGAGTAGGTAATAACCGTCATGTAGAAGGAATCTAGCAAGTTCCACCCTTCGATGACCATGTATCCTATTGTTCCAGCGATAACGATGAGAAACCAGAAAAAAATCGATGCGATAATGTGGCGTGAACTATTCATAACGTTTTTCATATTGACCATATTCCCTTGAAATATCAAGAGGTTTTTTTTGTTTTACGCTAATCGACTTGACGTGGGCAGGCGTTTTTGATAGAGATTCCTGCATGATAAAAGAGCCGATCAAATTTGAGCGCCAGCGTTCGGAAATGGTAAAAAAGCATATTGAGGCACGGGGCATCACCGACCCTTTTGTGCTGGATGCCATGCGGGCGGTACCCCGGCATCTATTTATCAGCGAAGCCTTGATGGACCAGGCATACGGTGATTTTCCCCTGCCCATAGGAGACCAGCAGACTATTTCGCAGCCTTACATTGTGGCTGAGATGACCCAGGCATTGGAACTCAAACCGGATGACAGGGTTCTCGAGATCGGGACCGGGTCCGGTTATCAGGCGGCCATTCTGGCCGAAATTGTTTTCCGGGTGTACACCATTGAACGGCTTCATTCCCTATTTATAAAAACGCGGCGCCTGTTTGACCAGTTGCGGTACCACAACATCGTGACACGCTATTCAGACGGCACGGCGGGCTGGCCTGATGAAAGCCCCTTTGATGCCATCATCATAACCGCCGGTGCACCCAGGATTCCGGAAACCCTGGTGCGCCAGCTGGCCATGGGCGGGCGTATGGTGCTGCCCGTTGGCGATCAACACGCTCAGGATTTGATAAAGATTGAAAAGGATGAGGATGGGCTTCATCAGAGCAGTCTCGGTGGGTGCCGGTTTGTCAAGCTTGTGGGTGAACAGGGGTGGAAGGCGGGCTAAATGCTGAAAAAACTTTATCATTGGGTTCTTCACTGGTCGGAAACACCTTATGGCACCTGGGCGCTTTTTATTCTGGCTTTCAGCGAATCCTCCTTTTTTCCCTTGCCACCGGATGTGCTCCTGATTGCACTGGCGGTCGGCAAGCCGGAAAAATCAATGAAATTTGCGGCGGTGTGTACGCTGGGGTCGGTTCTCGGGGGTATGCTGGGGTATCTGATCGGATGGCAGTTTATGGCTGCTGTCGGCGAAAAAATCGTTGAATTTTACGGTCTTACCGATAAGGTTGACTATATCGAAGTGCTTTACAACCGCTATGATGCCTGGGCAGTGGGAATTGCCGGCTTCACCCCTATTCCCTACAAGGTATTTACGATTGCGGCCGGCGCCTTTAAGATCAGTTTTGTGGTTTTTATCGTTGCCTCCACCGTATCAAGATCGGCAAGATTTTTTCTGGTGGGCGGTTTGATTTATTTTTTCGGCCCGGGGATTCAGGCCTTTATCGATAAATATTTCAACCTTTTGGCAGTGGTCTTCACCGTGCTGCTGGTGGGTTCTTTCGTTTTTCTCAAATATATATTTTAGCAGCTATACCCGTGTTTCTCCTCGGTGGCAAAACACCCTTTTTTGTATAGCAGGCATTGTGCGTCATGTCCGCCGCACACGCGCTTTATTGCCTCGGCTGGATTCCCGCGAACTTTTCCTTAATTTTTTCATTCACTATTTGAGGGACCATATCTTCAATGTCGCCGCCGAATCGTGCGGCTTCTTTGATAATGGATGAACTCGTGAATATCCATCTTAATCCGGTCATGAGAAACAGCGTCTGGATTTCACGATTCAGCCGGCGGTTCATCAAAGCCATCTGAAACTCGTATTCAAAATCCGAAACCGCGCGCAGGCCGCGCAGGATGGCGTGCGCCTTTCGCTCGGCGGCATAATCGACAGTGAGGCCATTGAAAGCTTCAAACTCAACATGCGTATTAAACGCATGCATGCTCGTTTTCAGCATTTCAAGCCGTTCATCTATGTTGAAAAGTGACTCTTTGGCTGGATTGCACATGATGGCCACGACTATTTTGTCAAAGATTTTCAGCCCTCTTTCGACAATATCAAGATGACCATTGGTGACAGGATCAAAAGAACCGGGATAGATGGCAATTTTTTCCATGGGTGTACAAGCCTCGATTTTTAGGGTTCGGGTTTTCTGTTTTATTAAGCATGTATCTGTTGGGATCTATAGCATATAATCAAAAAATGAAACAAGGGTTTTCCCGTATTTTCGCTGATCTATCATCCTGAAAAAGCTGAGATCCTTGGGCATGGTTTCGTCGATGCCGTGCTCGATGACAATGCGGGCAGCGGGTCTTGCCGCGGCACTGTCATGAAGATGCACCAGGGTGGGATGAACCATATTCATACCATAAGGCGGATCCATGAAAATCAGTTCGAAACGGGGCCGGGTTTTCTTCAGACAGTTCAGATTTCTGACAATATCCCACTTGATTATCCGCGTTTCCTTGAGCATGCTGCAGGTGCTGATGTTTTTTTCCAACAGGTTGAGGGAACGCCGGTCATTGTCGATAAATACAGCCGATTGAGCGCCCCGGCTCACTGCTTCGAGACCAAGCGCACCTGTACCCGCGTATAGGTCCAGCACGGTTGCATCCTGCACCCGGGAAGATAGGATATTGAAAATGGACTCCCGCATCCGGTCAGCGGTCGGTCGTATCCGGCTGCCGTGAAATGTGTGGAGCTTTTTGCCCCGGCGTTTTCCGCTGATAATTCGCAATACTGAAGCTTCGCTAGCCGGCTTTCACGCCGATCTGTTTAATTTTTTTGTGAAGGTAGCTGCGTTCAACACCGATAACCCTGGCAGTTTTGGAAACATTGTGGTCATTTTCAACCAGTTTTTTACGTATGTATTCTCTTTCAAAAGATTTTTTGGCTTCCTTGAACGAGTTTAACTTGAGAAAGGCCACTTCTGTGCCGGCGGCTTCATCGGCGGCGACCGGATTGTACGGCGCGGGAACGTCGGCAGCATGAATGGTTTCACCCTCAACCATGATAGTCAGGCGTTCTGTAAGATTCTTAAGTTCACGCACATTTCCGGGCCAGTGATAATCGCACAAGATAGCCATAACTTCGGCATCCATCTGTTTGCGTGGACCAAGTCCTTTGCGGGTATTCTCATCGAAGAAGGTTTCCACCAGCAAGGGGATGTCCTCGTGCCGTTCCCTCAGAGCGGGTACCCGGACCGGTACTACGTTGATTCTGTAGTAAAGATCTTCACGGAATTTTCCAGCTTTGATTTCCTTTTCAAGATTTTTATTGCTGGCCGCAATCACCCTTACGTTAACCTTGAGGGTTCTGCTGCCGCCAACTCTTTGAAACTGCTGTTCCTGCAGGACGCGTAAAATTTTTGCCTGGGTCACCAGGCTCATATCGCCGATTTCATCCAGAAAAATAGTGCCGTTGCTGGCCAGTTCGAATTTACCAATTTTTTTAGAAATCGCACCGGTAAATGACCCTTTTTCGTGTCCGAAGAGTTCGCTTTCGATGAGTTCCTCCGGAATGGCTGCGCAATTTACGTCGATCAGGGGAAATTCGTTGCGAGAGCTCAATTGATGTATGGTGCGGGCGACCAGTTCTTTTCCGGTTCCGTTTTCACCGCCGACCAAAACCGAAGAGTCCGTGGGCGCTACCGCGTTGATCTGGCCCCTCAATTGGGTCACCAGGGGGCTGTTGCCCGTGATGGAATGTTTTTCCAGCGTTTTTTTGCGCAGGTAGCGGTTTTCTTCCTCGAGTCGCCTGAAATTCAAGGCATTGTTGATGGACAGGATGACCTTGTCGATGGAGAGGGGTTTCTGGATAAGATCGAATGCGCCCAGCTTGGTGGCTTTCACGGCCGTTTCCACGTTTCCATGGCCCGTGATGATAATGACTTGAATGTAAGGGTTGGATTTTTTGATTTCCTTCAAAGTTTCGATTCCGTCGATGCCGGGCATCCAGATATCCAATAGAACCAGGTCCGGGGAATCCTTGTCCATCACTTTCAGGGCTTCATACCCGTTGGATGCGGTCAGTACTTCAAACCCTTCATCCGACAGGAGACCCCCGAGAGAATTACGGATGGAGGGTTCATCATCTACGATTAGGACAGATGGAAACATGGTTTTTCCTTTCATGCATTAGAAACAGGCAGTCGCTTTTTTTGAACGATATCGATACGCTAAAACATGGGATGAATTAAATTCAGTCCTGACAATTGTTTCTAATGTGTATAATTATATTTGTTATTAGTGTCATATAAAAACAAAATAGTCGACCTCGAAAACATCCAGTTTCATGTTTGTTTCGGTATGATCGAGCATGCAAATTACAGGGGTAGTTCAATGATGAAAATGGCGCCACAGGGCTCGTTGTCCCGCACGCGAACCGATCCGTTGTGATCGTTTACAATGGTACTGACAATCGCCAATCCCAAACCCATTCCTGTCTTTTTGGTGGAAAAGTTGGGTTCGAAAAGCCGGGTTTTATGTTCATCGGAGATACCCTGGCCACTGTCGGCAACTTCAATACGGACTTTGTTGGATGCCTTGTCATGCAGCAGGGATATGGCGATATTACCCTCTTTTTTTATGGCCGCGATGGCATTGTCCACCAGATTGATCATGGCCTGCTTCAACTGTTGTCGATCGAGGTTTAAAATAGGTATACTGGTTGGGGCATGGATGCTGAATTGGATATTCTGATGACCCTCTCTGTAAAGCGCAACCGTCTCCTCGATGATCGGCAGGAGTTCACACGGTTTAGGATCCGCCGTGGGGAAGCGGGCAAAGGACGAAAACTCACTGACCAGGTTTTGAATCAGGTCTACGTGATCGATAATGGTCTGGGTACATTCGTCAAATACGGGTTCGTTCAGGTTTTTGGAGTATTTGCGCATCAAACGCTGGGCAGAAAGTGTAATCGGTGTCAAAGGGTTTTTGACTTCGTGGGCAATCCGCCGGGCAACTTCACGCCAGGCGGCCATGCGCTGCGCTTTTTCGAGTTCGGTAAGGTCATCGAAAACCATAACAATGCCAATGTGTTCGCCGGAATCGCCTTTCAATGAGTTGAGGTTGATCAGGAAACTTCGCGGGCGGCCTTTAATGCTAAGCTTCAGGGGTAGCTCAACCGCATTTTGCTTGGCATTCATCAGGCTGTCCATCACCTCCCGCGCCAGGTTCAGGTGCTGTCCCCAGAGAAGGCTGCGGTAGCTTTCATTCAGCACATCTCCGGATTTAAGGTATAGCATTTTTTCAGCAGAGGTGTTGATAGTCGTGATATACCCGTCTGCATCGAGGGTAATGACACCTGCGGATACATTTTTCAGCACGATTTCCATATACTGCCGACGGGCTTCTATTTCGATGTTGCGTTCCCGCAGCATGCGTGCCGAAAGTTCGAGCTGTTCTCTGCTGCCGCGCAGGTCTTTGGTCATTTTGTTGAATGAGTTCACAAGGCTGCCGAGCTCGTCATCAGCTACGGCGCCTATGGAAAAACTCAAATCGCCTTCAGCCACCTTTTGGGTGCCCTCAGCCAGTGCCATGATGGGAATCGTGATGGATTTTGCCAGGTAAAAACCAAACCACACAGCGCAAAAAACCACCAATAGCGCGACGATGGACAAAGTGATGTAGTAGGTAATCTGAATCGGCCTTTTCAGGAGTTTGATCTGCTGGTATTCTTCAAAACCTCTGGAAATAGATGACATTTTTTCAGAGAGATCCAGGGGGATGATGACATTCAATACGATGAAGGCCTTTGCTTCAGTGTATTTGACACCGAAGGGAACGGTTCCGATGGTACGGATGAGTTGCCCGCGATCGATCATTTCAGACATCGTGCGGACATTGTTTGCATTCATCTCCTGTTGTAAATCATTTGCGGAAATTACGCTGAACGGCTGGTTTTCCAGCTCCGGGATGAGTGCATAGGTCATGCGTTTGGAATTGGCGCCATAGACTTCCACACCATCGATATTAAAAGCATTTTGAACGACCTGGACATAGTGGGAGAGTGCTTTGCGTTTCGCCGGTTCGTATAGTTTTTTTGTCTTTATCTGATAGGCGACGCGGTCTATATAAAAACGGTTGTTGTCCTCTGTCACCGTGTAGATGTTACGACCGACACTCAGGGAGTTTTCGAGTGCCTGTTCCACAGGCACATTGAACCAGAATTCGATACTGGTAGTGATAAAGTTTATGGAAAAGAAAAATAGAACGGTCGTCGGTAGAAGTGTTAAGGCAATAAAAGCGACGACCAGTTTGGTACGCAGTTTTGCGCCCATGACCTTGCGCTTGCGGTCATAAAGAAGCTTGACGAGGTTTCTCAAAACAAGAAATATGAGCAGCAGCAGCAGGAGCATGTTGATGTTGATCAGGATGAACATCAGGATGGTATTGGAAATGGGGAAGTCCGCACCGAAGTGAATGACCCTGTTCTCCGCCAGGGTCAAAAGCGTTACCACGGCAACGATGACGACGATGATGATCACTTCTCTTTTACGCCGTTTCTGATCTTCGATGGATGTCGTAGTTCGTTTTCTGTTGGGTTTTTTGCTCATGCTGTAACTTCACCTCAAAGTGAGTGATTCAAATTCACTTTCGGCAGGAAAAAAAGATCATCAGTAAATAAAATCAATTGTGTACCAGTCGGTTTCAAAATCCCACATGGACACGAAAAAGAGGACGTAGTGCAGATATAAAGGAAGCGTTACCTTGCTCAACTGCGCTTTGGTTCTAATCTGATACCGATCACCTTTGTTCAGATGATTCAGGGGAACCACCTTCAGACTGTCGATTTCCGTCATTCTTTTTTCAGCTTCTTCAATCGATTTTACCGTGATCGGTTTGCCGTCTTCCCAGGATCTTTGGATGACGAACTCGTTTTTTAAATTGTCGTATTTAATGGTGTGGGTAATCTTGAGAAATACTAGTTTTTTGTCGATCCAAAAGGATCGTGTCCGGTAAAGTGCGACGTAAAACGAGAATGTGGTCGAGACACCGCTCAAGATAGCGGTCTGCATATCTTCCGTAAAGGCACCTTCTACAGTCAGATAAATCAACAGGTCATCGCGTGTGTTGGTGACAATGATATTTTTCAATCGTGTTTCCTGGGCAAAGGCCTGATTGGCAAGCAGTACCAGGAGCAATATCGAAATGGAAATGGATGCTCTTTTAAAGAAAGGGGTCATGTCAAGGCGCTCGGATTTGATGGGTTGCGCATTCTTATGAAAAAATCAAAATATTTCTATGTATTAATGGATATGATGATAAATGGCAAGAATTTTCAGCAGGAGGATTTCAAGCCAAAGGCTGTTGATTTTCATAGATTGTCAGCCTGAATGCAACCGCATTTCTGAACAGGGCGCCTAAGGCAGTGTGCAGGTCTGCCAGGATTGTTTATTCTCGAAAAATTTTTCAAGAAAGGTATGGTTGAATGCATGGCCTGATTTTTCAACGACCACATGCCCGATGATCGGCATGCCGATCAGTGAAAAATCACCGATACAATCCAATATTTTATGCCGCACAAATTCATCCGGAAAACGCAGTCCTTCAGGATTCATAACATGATCTTCGGCGATGACGACAACATTATCGAGCGAACCGCCCCGGGCCAGACCGAAACGTTTAAGGAGTTCGTATTCATCCAGGAAACCAAAGGTACGGGCACTGCTGATCTGTTTCGAAAAGGATGCTTCCGAGATGTCAAAGGAACAGGATTGCCGTTTAATCATAGGATGATCAAATTCTATGGTGCCCGTAATGCGATAGCGGTCTGCCGGGTAAATGGCAACAAATTTTCCTTCCCCATGGAGCTCGATGGGTTCCTGGACCCGGAAATAGCTGCGCGGCACTGCCTGAGTTTTAATGCCGGCTGTCAGGATGAGGTCCGTAAACGGCCCGGCGCTTCCGTCCATGATCGGCATTTCGTAGGCATCGATTTCCACGAGGGCGTTGTCGACGGAGAGACCTGAAAAAGTCGCCATAAGGTGTTCGATCGTTGAAACGATAAAACCATCGTAGCCAATCACCGTGGCCAGGCTTGTGTCCACGACCATGTTGAAGTGTGCGGATATGCTCGGGCTGTCCAGGAGATCCTTGCGGACAAACTTGATGCCGTGGTTCTCCGGTGCCGGGTGGATGTCCAGGTTGACGGCCTTACCCGAATGCACCCCTACTCCGGAACAGGATACGGATGATGCCAGGGTTCTTTGATGAATATGCATGTGGCTCATTACCATGTGGTTTTTGTCCGCTTCCTTTTTGGAGGCGGATAGAATCCTATTTAGCCGGACTTATCAGCAATTTTAATACTGTGTTTGCAAAAAGGGAAGTACATCTATAAGCCTTTATATTTACGTGAATTATAGCAATTAATCAAGCCTTAAGGCGGGTCTGATTGTTCATGGTTGTCGGCCGGTGTTAAAAAGGACACGATTTATGGGCTCATCGTGTCTTTTTGGCAACATACCGCCATTGCTTCGGATGCACTAATTCATATGAAAACAAAGAAAATTATTCACAATAAATGGGGTGCACACCTGAGAATATTTTGTTACGGTTGTCCATATTGATAGTGTGGGTTTTCCAGAGTACACCCATAACGGTAAAATGCTTAGGAGATCAATATGAAACATGCTGTGCTGATCAACAATTCATATCTCGAAAACCTTTCCGTTCGCTATCTTGGTGCATATCTGAAGGCCTGGGGTGTCAAGGTAACGACGATACATTGCGAAGGCAAGCAAGATGCAGTGTTCAACCCGTTGCCCGAAGATAGTCTCAAGGCGTTGTCGGCATACTGTCGTAATTGTGACCTTGTGGGCATTTCACTCCTGACAACCCATCAGTTGACGCGTGCTATCCAGATCAACGACCATTTGAAGCACACAACGGCGGCAAAAATCATCTGGGGCGGTGTACCTGTCATATGCGATCCACGGTTTTATCTGAAATATGCAGATTACATCTGCCTTGGCGAAGGTGAGACGGTTGTGGAACAATTGCTTGAAGGGATAGAACCGGCCGACATTCCGGGCCTGGGCTATAGAGACGGCGGCAACCGTATTCAGTTGAATTCGATTCCAACACTCCTCGATCTGGGCAAATTGCCCATGCCACACCTGGAGACCGAAAATGGATATATCTTGAGGGACGGGAAATTGATTCCCTTAAAGGCTGAGCTCGGGCGCCTGATTCGTTACAGTATCCTTTCCGTGAGAGGATGTCCCTATAATTGTTCATATTGTTTAAACAGCAAACTCAAGAGTATTTTTTCAGGAAAAGGTCCTTATATTCGTTTCATCGAAACTGCCAGGGTTATCGAAGAGCTTGTATGGGCCAAGGAGAATCTTCCCCGTTTACGCGAAATTATTTTTGATGACGATGACTTCTTTTTGAGGACTGAAAAAGAGCTGAAAAAGCTGCTCAAAACCTATGCCGAAAAAGTCGATCTGCCGATTTATTTTATCCAGTCGAACATCAAGCATATCACCGCATCAAAGGTGCAATTGATCATTGAAAGCGGAATCCCGCTGAAACATTTTCATATCGGACTCCAATCCGCCAGCTCTCGAACCAATACAACGGTTTTTAACAGGGCGTTCAACAAGGACACTTTTATCCGAACCATCAAGATGCTGGCTTCCAAAGGCATCAGCGTAACTCTGCATGTGATTTCGGACAATCCGTATGAATCTATTCCTGACAAATATGAATCCCTGCTATTTTATCATGACGTTGTCAGGGAGCTTAAAAAGCTGCCGACCATAGATATTCCCGTTGAAATCTATGATCACAAGCTGATGTTCTACCCGGGAGCGAAACTGTATGCGCAGGCCAGGAAAGATGGCGTGATATCGGGAGACTACATTGACGATGTATTATTAAAACGCAATACCTTGCGTACGTATGCGGATGATGTCGATAACGATGCTTTTGTTTTGAAATTATTCAATATCGCCGTTAGAAAAGGTAGGCTGTCCTGGATTGCTTACGGGATAATTAAAATACTGCGGATAAGGCCGATCTTTAATGTGGTGTCTCGTTATAATTTTTTAAAACCGCTATCGTTGATTCTCAGAAAAGTTTAAATCTCCTGGAGCGGGATCGATCTTGATGTTATTACCCATATATTATCCGTAAAAATACCAAAACCTTTCGGCATTGATAGGCACGAACATACCTGACATCATTGAAACTCTGGTATTCCGGTCAGACAAAGGAGGCTCAAGTGCTTGCCAAGGTTTTGAGTAGTTCCGTTATCGGCATAGACGCGTATCTGGTTGAGGTTGAGGTGGATATCATGCAGGGGCTCCCATCCTTTACCACCGTCGGCCTTCCCGAGACCGCGGTCAAGGAGAGCAAGGAGCGCGTCAAATCCGCTATCCACAATTCCGGCTATACGTTTCCCGATGACCGCATCACCGTCAATCTGGCGCCGGCCAACATCAAAAAGGACGGCACCGGTTTTGACCTGCCCATTGCCTTGGGGATTCTCACGGCCACCGGCATCGTTCCATGGCGTACGATGGAACGGTTTCTGGTTATGGGGGAGCTTTCCCTGGATGGGCGAGTCAAGCCTGTGAATGGATCCCTGCCCATGGCGCTTGCCGCAAAAAGTGCCGGTTACAATGGTATCATTGTGCCCTTTGACAGCCGCCTGGAAGCTTCGGTGGTCAAAGGCATTCATGTGTATCCGGTCAGAACGCTGGCACAGGCGGTGGCCTACCTGGGCGGATTTTCTGACATTGCACCGGTGGAAACAGATATTACGACCTATTTTGAGAAAAGCGAACGTTTTGCTGCCGATTTTTCTGAAGTGATGGGCCAGGAACACGTCAAGCGAGCCATGGAGGTTGCCGCAGCCGGCGGGCACAATATCGTCATGATCGGGCCGCCCGGGTCGGGCAAGACGATGGTGGCTAAACGTCTGGCAACAATTTTACCGTCGCTGACCTTTACTGAAGCCATTGAAACCACGAAGATTTACAGCGTTGTGGGAATGCTGGACAAGGATCAGGCGCTTATCATCCGGAGGCCGTTTCGTTCTCCGCATCACACAATTTCGGATGCAGGGCTGATCGGGGGCGGCCATATTCCCCGTCCGGGCGAAGTCAGCCTGGCGCATAACGGCGTCCTGTTCCTGGACGAACTTTCCGAATACAAAAAGCATGTCCTGGAAGTGCTGCGCCAGCCGCTGGAAGATCTCAATGTCACCATTTCCAGGGCCAGGTCCACCATTACCTATCCCGCCAGCTTTATGCTTGTGGCGGCAATGAACCCCTGCCCATGCGGATATCTCGCCGACCCGAAACACGAATGCCACTGCACGTTTCATCAGATTCAGCGCTACCTTTCAAAAATCAGTGGGCCCCTGATGGACCGCATCGATATTCACATCGAGGTGCCGGCAGTGCCCTACAAACACCTGGGATCCACGGAATCGTCGGAGTCATCAGCCGATATCAGGCTGCGCGTCATTGGCGCACGTGACATTCAAACGGAACGCTTCCGCAGAACCAGAATTTACTGCAACGCCCAGATGCACAACCGCCACCTTAAAAGACACTGCATGGTCGGCGATGACTCTCACCGCCTGCTGGAATCGGCCATTGACACCCTGGGATTGTCTGCCCGGGCTTTCAGTCGTATCCTGAAAATTGCCCGGACGATTGCCGACCTGGAGAATCGGGAAAAAATTACATCCGATCACGTGGCCGAGGCGATCCAGTACCGCAGCCTTGATCGGGGCCGAAAAAACAGTGTTTGAGTATTCTCTTTAATTATTAATGCTTAAAAATATTTTGGAACAAAATTTTTTAGAGACAACGAAGTAAAAATATGATTCATTCGGTCCATCAACGCCTTAACAGATGGCCATAACTGATTGATATGGTCTGAGCGCTTCATTGACAGTTCGTTATTAAAAAGTACAGTTGAAAATGACCCCCAAAGTAACCCTTTTCATTCAGTGTATCTATGAAAGGAGTAATTCGTGAATTTTAATCCCCTCAGTACCGTCCACATACAGGATTTAAAGGCAATGGTTGCGGCCGACCGTTTTTCAACCGGGGCGTCGGTCCTGAAACTGCATGCCAAGGATCAGTCACACCACCGGGGGTGCCTGCCGGAGGCCGTCATCTGGCCCACAGACCGGCTGGAGGTGGTGGAGATATTAAAATATGCCAACGACAACAGGTTGCCCGTGGTGGGTTGGGGTTCGGGGTCCAGCCTGGAGGGCAATCCCATACCCGTGAAGAATGGTCTGGTTCTAGATTTTTCGCAGATGAACTGTATTCTGGATGTCCGCGAGGAAGATTTTCAGGTGGATGTCCAGCCGGGGGTCATCTATCAGGACCTGAACGAACACCTCAAATACACCGGGCTATTCTTCCCTCCGGACCCGGGAGCCAGGGCTACGGTGGGGGGCATGATCGCCAACAACGCCAGTGGCACGCGCACGGTTTATTACGGTTCGACCAAGGACTATGTTCTGAAACTGACCGTGGTGCTGGCTTCGGGTGAGGTCCTGGAAATGGGCAGACGCGTATCCAAAACATCTTCGGGCTATGACCTGCCCCATCTTTTTGTCGGGTCGGAGGGAACCCTTGGCGTGGTTGTTGAGGCCACACTCCGGTTGGTGGGCCTGCCGGAAGAGTTTTCCGCGGCCGTGGTGACCTTTCCTTCCGTCGAAGCCGCCGGCAAGGCCGTTTCCGCCATCGTCAGGTATGGGCTGAACCCGGCCGCTCTGGAACTTTTGGATTCGGCGTGTATTGAACTGTTTAACCGTGAAAAGGCTTTGGGGCTGGACCTGTCGCCGACACTTTTCCTGGAGTTCCACGGGCCGTCCATTGCTTACCTATCCGAAATCATGGGCATGGCCGAGGAGATCTGCCGAGAAAACGGCAGCCTGGCCTTCAGTCCCGGCCTCGGGCGTGACGAGCGCAACCGCCTGTTTGAAGCTCGGCATGAACTCGGTGAAATGGTTGTGCGGGCCCATACCGACTGCCGCATCCAGGTTCTCGATGTGGCCGTGCCGATTACTGCTTACCCCGACATTATTTCAATGGCACGGCAGGAGGCGGATGCCGCCGGTATCCAAGGATATGCTTTCAGTCACGCCGGGGACGGCAACCTGCACCTCTGTCTGGCCGGCCGCAAAGATGAAGCCGGTGACTGGGAACGCATCGACCGGATAAGTCAACGCATGGTGTCGAAAGCCATTTCCCTGGGCGGAACAGCAACCGGTGAGCACGGGGTGGGGATCGGCAAACGAAAATACATGCTTGCCGAACACGGCAGCAGCCTGGAATGGATGCAACGCATCAAGTCTCTGTTCGACCCCAACGGCATCCTCAATCCCGGGAAGATATTCCCATAAATTTTCATACCCAGACGCGCACAGCGAAGCAAGAAACATATGTTTCTAATGAATTTTTTTCAGGCGAAATCGGAAAGTGTCTCTTTCCAGCGTTTGACCAGAAGATCGGCTGACAGGGTCCCTAAGCGGTTTCTTTTAAAAAATCCAGCGATATCAAATTGGTTGCCCTGGTGCCACCATTGTTTGAGCATATCACTGGCGGCCGGCTGAAATATCCAGTCTGCTCCGAAGCTGTTGTGCAAGTGAGTTTCCATCACCGCTTCCCCCATCCATCCTAAAAGATAATCCAGGCAGTAAAACTCCGGCACCAGGTCGAAAAGGTGGCTCTCGGGCTGATGGTAAAATCCGGTGTGCCGGGCCATCAATTCCGCATAAGGATTGCCGTCTGAAAGGCTGCCTTCGTCAAACATTCGGTATTCAGCGATGAATTTAGCAGCATAGCGGCGAAAGACGGCAAGATCTTTCAGCATTTTGTAGCGGTGCAGTTCCTGGGCCTGATCCAGGGACAATTGAAGGTGTCGATGTAAAAACAGAGTGGACATGGAAGCATTCTGGAGCAGAAATGCAAATGATTCCGACAGGCTGAACGAGGTAGACAACTCCCGGTCCACAATGGACAGGCGAGGTGACGTGAAAGCCGCCGACAAACCGTGTCCGAGTTCATGCCACAGGGTTTCCAGGTCAACCCATCCGCCGCTCGGATTTATGACGATGTGAATTTCACCGGGAACGCGCAAGAGAAAGCTCATGGCCTGAGTGCTTTTTTTGTCCGTCCTTTGAATGTCAAGGAAAAGACCTTTGACCTTGGTCAGGTCGATCTTCCAGATATTAAAAAATTGTTTGGATCGGTCTAAGGCGTCCCTGGGAAGCATGGTGTCGAACTCGCCCAGTCCCAGTAGATTGATGGCATCAAAGCGGTTGAGACTGTCCAGAGGAAGCTTGAACTGTCTTTTTGTCCAGACCTGCATGGCCTGGAAATAGAGTGTGTCGGTTTTCCGGAGCAGGTCCTGGAAAAAAGTGAAATACTGGCCGTAATCGATGCCCTTTTTTTCGCTGCAATAGTCGATGTAGGAACTGTAATCTAGCTGCCCTTGTATAAGGTCAAGCAGGATACTCCAGTAATTCAGGGCAAACGGTTTGAAGAATTTACACAACGGCCCGGTTTCTTTCTGAAGTTCCTTTCGATCTGCGTGGGTGCTGGATTGCTGACACCAGTGGATGATATCTTTGAAATACACCCGCTGGTCATTGATGATGGCGACCCCTCCACGCATCCATGTCTGCATTTCAGTTTCATGGGGCATGAGTATCTGCTGCAGATAGTGGTCGATGAAGGCATGTTTCAACCGTGTACGGGCGGAGCTGTTGGAAACACGATCTATCTTTTCAAGGGTTTGTAATTTCAGGAAATCTTCATAGTTTTCATACAGCCGATAGGGTTCGATGGCCGGATGTTCCCCCTTCCAGAGAGAAAGCGCGCTTGCCGTCCGGCGGTAGTTCAGCTCCTGCAAGGTTGTAATCAGTGGATTTTGTCCGGTCATGTTGTCAACTTAGCGCGCTTCGTTCACAATTGACAATGGTAAAAAGGGGATTATTTTGTGAACAATATTGGAATCACGTATTAATTTTGAATAAAAGTTGATTGCCATTTTCTGACGAAAAACGGCGTCCGGCAACCGGGAATGGAGATATAAGCACATGTTTGAGACAAAAGAACAGGTACTGGAAAAAATCATGGCCCAGGATAAACCCGTGTGTTGCGACTGCGGCAAGGAGATGAGTCTGTGGGAGGTCCCGCCCATCAATTTCAGCGACGGCCTCGGCTGGGGTTCGCCTTACCTGTACGTCTGTTTTAATGATGAGTGTTCGGCGTATCAGCAGGGATGGGACCATCTGAAAGAAAACTACAGCCACACGGCTTCCTACAGGCGCATGTGTTATCCCGGAACCGACCAGTATGAATTGATGCCGGTTTTCAGCCCCGTCGGCGGGCAGGGCCAGATCATCGACGACCAGGTGCTGCTGCAGGAAGAGGTGCTGAAAGAAGCCATGAAAAAGGGGTTCTCAATTCTAGCCCAGTGCTATGTCGACAAAGATGCGGAAACTGCTTTGAGGATAGTGCTCGACCCTACCGAGCCCTCACGTGTAAGGCTGAAAGCGGCTGAAATGCTGGGTGATATCGGCGAACTGGAGGCCATAGACCCCTTGCGGAACCTTAATGTAGGCAATCGTCTGATTGAAGAGCAGCTGGAAAACGCCATCAGCAAGATTCACGAGCGGTTTTATACCCGGGAATGCCCGTTTTGCGCGGAAATCATTAAGAAAAAGGCCAAAATCTGTAAGCACTGCAGCAAAGATGTAGCCGGACTATAAAATTTGCTCATAAGCGAACATTGAACAAACAATTTTCGCTTATGGGTAAATTTTATCGTATGACATTAACATTCATGCTGTCGTAGGATCTGAAAATCAGCTTTTCACGTTCCCTGCGTTCCCCGGCAAGTGGTGGAAGAACGATCTCCGTGAATTGACTCAGCAATTCGTTTCGTGATGGAATGGCGGCCATGCCTTCACCCACTTTTTTACCGCTGGCCGAATCCAATAGAATGGCCGATTTGCCGTCCGATACCAGCGACAGGGGAATCGGACAGGCATCCAACAGACGTGCGGCCGATACGATTTCTCTCTCTCTGGAGCCAAGCGACCCCGGTGCACACTTGATGGCCATCAATTTTCGCCCGTGGAGCGTTATCACGAGATCCACGTGTGACCGGTATGCCTGCCCCTTGATATCCATCTGAATGGGTACATTCACTTGGATATCATGCTTCTTAAAACCCTTGTTATCCACCAGGAAACGTTCAATGGCCTGCCGATTGGCCTCGGCGCCCACATTGGGGACCTTCTGGCCGGTGACATAATCGGTTAGTAAATTGTCTGCCATGGCGCAACTCCGAATATTTATGATAATAAAGCTCTAAACTCTAATTTTCCAAACCCTAAACAAATACCAAGTACAAATGCTCAAATGTTAAAACGGGCACATACGGAAATTGTTTTTTTGCCGATTGCCGTTTATGTATTTGGTTCTTTGTTATTTGAAATTGTTTAGTATTTGGAAGTTTAGCGATTAGAATTTACTGCTCATTAGATGGATCTATTGTATTCACTTTATCAGCGATTTTCCCGTCATTTCCAGTGGTTGATCGAGACCCATTACCTCAAGAATCGTGGGGGCAATATCGCACAGGCTACCAGGTCGTAATGTCGCGGACGGGTGTTCATCGTCCACCAGTATAAACCGGACCTGTCCCAGGGTGTGGGCCGTGTGAGGCGTACCGTCGTCGGCAATCATTTTTTCCGCGTTGCCGTGGTCGGCCGTAACCATGGCGGTCCACCCTTTGGCCCGCAGAGTAGTGATGATCGTTTTTACACAGCTGTCTACGACCTTGCAGGCTTTTACCGCCGCTTCCATAATGCCCGTGTGTCCCACCATGTCCATGTTGGCAAAATTTACGACGATGAACTGGTATTGATCCGATTCAATGCGCTTAAGGACTTCACGGGTGACCTCAAGGGCACTCATTTCAGGTTTGAGGTCATAGGTGGCCACATCTCGCGGTGAGGGTATCAGGCAGCGGTCCTCTCCATTAAATGGACTTTCTTCACCGCCGTTGAAAAAATAAGTGACATGGGCATATTTCTCGGTTTCGGCGATGCGAAGCTGTCGAAGATGGTTGCGGCTGATGGTTTCACCCAGGATGTTGTCGAGATGAATGGGTTTGAAGGCCACGGGCAGGGTAAGGGACTCGTCGTAAAGGGTCATGCAGATATAGTGGCACAACCTCGGGATCGAGCCTCTTTCAAAACCGTCAAATGCAGCATCGGTAAAGGCGTGGGTGATTTCGCGTGCACGATCGGCCCGAAAGTTGAAAAAAATGAGGCCATCGCCATCCCGGACCAGACCGGCGGAGATGCCTTTTTCGTCTTCCAGGATGATGGGCTTGATAAATTCATCGGTTTCACCCCTTGAATAGGCATCTTGTACGGCCTCTACAGGATTTCTTGCCGCCACTCCCTGACCGTGCGTATACAGGCAATACGCTTTTTCGATCCGCTCCCAGTGTTTGTCACGGTCCATGGCATAATAGCGGCCGCAGATGGATCCAATCGCACCGAAATCATTTTCGGCCATGTGCTGTTGTACGGTTTTAAGATAATGGATGCCGCTTTGAGGTGGCGTATCCCGGCCATCGAGAATCGCGTGGACATAGACCTGGGTCAGCCCCTTGGATTTGGCCATCTCCAGCAGCGTGAGCAGATGGGCCAGTTGACTGTGAACGCCGCCGTCTGAAACCAGACCCATGAGATGCAGAGCAGACTGTCCTGACTGCACCGCATCCATGACCGCGTTCAGTTCGCTGCTTTCCATGAAGGCGCCGTCGGCTATGGCCCGATTGATTCTCAAAAGATCCTGGTAGACGATGCGGCCGGCCCCGATATTGAGATGGCCCACTTCGGAATTTCCCATGATACCCTCGGGTAAACCCACGGCTTTACCCATACAATTCAAATGGGTATGAGGGTATGTCGTTTCGAGCATATTCAAAAAGGGGGTTCCGGCCGCTGAAACGGCATTGCCTTCGCGCTCTTCGCGGATACCCCATCCATCCAGAATCATGAGTATGCAGGGTCTATGATTCATCCGTATATTCCTTCCTTTTCCTCGTATTCCACCAGGGCTTTGGTTCTGATGCGCCGGGCATCGACCCAAAGGCCTTCCAGATCGTAAAAAGACCGCAACGGCTCAAAAAAAATGTGGATGATGACATCCCCGTAATCCATCAAAACCCAGTGGCCTTCTTTTTTGCCTTCGATGTTCAGAACTTTTTTGCCCTGTTTTTTCAAGTAGGTCGAGACGAATTCAGCAATGGCTGTCGCCTGGCGGTTCGAGCGTGCACTGCATATGATGAAGGTGTCGGCAAAGGTGGTCAGATTCTTAACATCAAGAATGACGATTTGTCCGGCCTTTTTCCCCAGCACGGCGCTAACGAATGTGTCTATGGATGGGTCATTTGTCGTCTCAATGGTTCTGGTCATCGGTAAAGTCCTCGTTGCCGAATATAGTGTTCAATCTGCTCCGGCACCAGAAAACGGATCGATTTTCCCTGGCGGACAAGATCACGTATTTTAGTGCCGGAAATATCTAGCAGACTCACATCTGTAAAGTAAATCGATTGATATTCATCGCTGGAATGACACGCATGCGTATCCGTACAGTCGTAATGCAGGGACACCTTTTGCCGGATGAAGTCGGCCACGGATTTCCATGGCGAATCCGAGCGGGAATCCGTACCGGCGGGCCGGGCCATGATGATGACAGGCGTGAGCTTGAAAATTTCGAGATATGATTTCCAGGTGTCGATCTCGAGGAAGGCATCGATGCCCATGATCAGATAGGTCTGGTGGGCCGGGCCAATGACACTTTTGAAATGTTTCAGTGTATCGATCGTGTAGGAAGGGCCGGATCGGTTAAGTTCGATGTCCGATATCTCAAACGCGGCCAGGTGATCGACGGCCAGCCGGATCATCGCCAACCTGTCTTTTGCCGCCGCAATATCCTGGTGCGGCTTGTGGGGCGGCAAGGCCGCCGGGATGAGATATGTTTTCGACAGCTCGAAAGTTTCCGACACCTCTTTAATCGCCCGGAGGTGACCCAGGTGGATCGGATTGAAAGTGCCGCCGAACAGTCCGATTTTCATTGCGTCTTTACCCCTGTTTGTTAACGGTGCTCCCGGTCAATCAACTGTACAATTTTTGAAATCAGTTGTTTGACGCCCTTGCCGGTAGCCGCAGAAATCATAAGGACCTCGCTGCCACCGAGAGATGTCTTAAAACGGTTGGCCATCTCATTTGCCCCGGTCAGATCCATTTTGTTGAGTACGATGAACTGGGGTTTATGGACAAGTTCGGCGCTGTACATCTGCAGTTCTTTATTGATGGTATTGAACATGCCGAGGATATCAGATGGATCGATAGCCGTTACATCGATGAGATGTACCAGGATGCGCGTGCGTTCGACGTGGCGCAAAAACTTTATGCCCAGCCCCGCACCTTCATGCGCACCTTCGATCAAACCAGGTATGTCCGCGACCACAAACGGTTCTCCAAAGGGGGGTTGCACAACACCGAGGTTGGGTGTCAGGGTGGTGAAAGGGTAGTGACCGATTTTAGGAGTAGCGGCAGAAATCCGGCTGATAAGCGTGGATTTGCCCGCATTGGGGAGACCAACCAACCCAACGTCCGCAATCAGTTTAAGATCGAGTTTAACCGATAGTGTCTGACCGGGTTCGCCTGGCTGTGCAAATCGGGGTGTGCGGTGGGTAGCGGTTTTGAACCGGGCATTTCCCAGGCCACCCCTGCCGCCCTCGGCGATAGTGACCTGTTCGCCGGGGGTGGTAAAATCCTTGATGCGTTGGCCGGTTTGAGTGTCGCTGACAATGGTTCCGCTGGGAATATCGACAATCAGGTCATCACCGGCTTTACCGGTTTTGTCTTTTCCCTGTCCGCCGGTTCCGTTTGGGGCTTTCAGGAGTTTTTTATATCTGAAGTCGTAAAGGGTTCTTTTGCTCGACGATGACACCATGATGACATCACCGCCCCTGCCGCCGTCGCCACCATCCGGTCCGCCGCGGGGTATGTGCCTTTCACGCCTGAAACTGACACAACCGCTGCCTCCCTTACCGGATTGGACGGTTATCACCGCTTCATCAATGAATTTCACTCGGCATAAACACTGACTTTTTTCCGGGAACGGCCCAACCGCTCGTAGGCAACCGTACCATCGATTTTGGAAAACAGGGTGTAATCTTTGCCCATCCCCACATTGTTACCCGGGTGTATTCTGGTACCCAACTGGCGAATCAGGATGTTGCCTGCTTTTACAATCTGTCCGCTGTAACGTTTTACGCCACGTCTCTGACCGTTGCTGTCACGACCGTTCTTCGAGCTTCCGCCCGCTTTTTTATGTGCCATTTTTTAATACTCCCTGACTATGCTTCTATTGCGCCGATTTTAACGGCCGTGAACAGTTGGCGATGTCCCTGTTTTCTGCGGTATCGTTTTCTGCGTTTATATTTAAAAACAAGAATCTTGCGACCTTTTCCCTGCTCCACGATCGTACCGTTGACAACCGCATTCTCAATAACGGGCCGGCCGATTTTGACATCATCCCCATCCGAGACCATCAGAACCTGGTCAAAGGCTACGTCCGTGCCTACTTCACCCGGTATTTTTTCTATTTTCAGGGTGTCGCCTTCCTGTACCCGATACTGTTTTCCGCCTGATGCGACGACAGCGTACATATTATATCCTCCATTTACCTAACATAATGATAAAATTATAGCGTTTAATAAGAAAATAGGTAATATTGACCGGTTATCAATATTTGTCAAGAAAAAAAACAAGGAGCGCATCCTGTTTCAGAATGCGCTCCCTGTTTTTTAACTATTTCTGGGCAAACCCTAAGCACCGACCTCTTCTTTTACGCCGATGGAAATCTTGAAGAACACCGTAAGAATGAGGGCGCCAATGCCGTACACGCCGAGGGTGATTAGAATTTCCGGAATGGAAGGCGCATATTCAACCACATGGTGCATGGGGTTGGGGACAAATCCGCCGGAGATCATTCCCAGGCCCTTGTCGATCCAGGTACCGATGAAAACGGCTACGCAGGCTACGGCCAGCACACCTTCATTTTTACGTGTGATCGGGTTGACTAAAAGGATGATTGCAGTCAGCATCAGCCCGTAAGCCGTCCACATGAAGGGCACCAGGGATCCCTTGCCATGCAGCCCGGCAAAGAGATACGTTATGTGGTCCATGTGTTCAGGAATGCCGCTGTAGAAGGCCGTAAAAATTTCGCACAAAAAGAAGAATACGTTGATGCAGACGGCATAGGCCACAATTTTGGCCAGGGATTGAATCTGTTCCCGGCCCGGATCGAAGTTCGAGACCCTCCTGATGAAAAGACACAGCAGGATGAGCAGCGCAGGTCCGGCGGCAAAGGCCGAGGAGAGAAACCGCGGTGCCAGGATGGCCGTTAACCAGAATCCCCGCCCCGGGAGACCGGCAAACAAAAATGCAGTGACGGTGTGAATACTGACGGCCCAGGGAATCGAGAGGTAGATGAGCGGCTTCAGCCAGGCCTGGTAATGGGTCCCGTTGCGTTCGGCTTCGAGAACATTCCAGCCTACGATGAGGTTGATGAACAGATAACCCTGGAGGACGATGATGTCATAAAAAAGGACGGAATTGGGACTGGGATAAAGCAGTACGTTAAATACCCGCATGGGCTGTCCGAGGTCGACGAGTACAAAGAGTATGCACATGACCAGGGCGGCAATGGCCAGAAATTCACCCAGGATGGTGATCCTGCCAAAGGCCTTGTAGTCATGCAGGTAATAGGGCAGCACCACCATCACACCCCCGGCGGCAACGCCCACCAGAAAGGTGAAATTGGCGATATAGAACCCCCAGCTTACATCCCTGCTCATACCGGTGATTCCCAGACCGAAATCCAGTTGTTTCAGGTAGACAAGAAAACCGATTCCGATGACGGCCAACAGCGCCGCCAGCCAACCATAATATTGTTTACTTCCTTTGATCGCTAATTCAAGCATGTGCACCTCATACGATATAGTAAACGGACGGCTCTGTGCCGAGATTTTGTTTACGCCGAATGGTGTAATGGGTTCTTAACAGTTCTCTGATTTCAGACTCGGGATCGTGCAGATCGCCGAAGGCGATGGCGCCGTTGGATGCTTCGACACAGGCCGGCATTTCACCGACGGCCAGTCTTTCGGCGCAGAAGTTGCACTTTTCAACGACACCTTTCATCCGAGTCGGGAAGGATTTGCTGACCTCTTCGATAAACGGTCGCGGATCTCTGAAGTTGAAACTGCGCGAACCGTAAGGGCAGGCCGCCATGCAGAAGCGGCAGCCGATGCAGCGGTGAAAATCCATCAGGACAATGCCGTCCGATTTCCGTTTGAATGTCGCCTGGGTAGGGCAGGCCCGGCAGCAGGGCGGGTTCTCACAGTGGTTGCACATTACCAGAAACGGCAGGTGCTCAATTCTTTCATCCAGAAATCTCTGCGTCTGGTTGGGGAAGGCGTTGTGGAAATGCTCTTCCCAGATCCACTTGATTTCATGATTTTTATTTTCAAATTTGGGAATGTTATGAATTTTGTCACAGGCTTCGATGATGGGTTCCAAATCTTCCGCAGATTCGAACTCCCGGGTGTCGATAACCATGGCCCACTGTTTGGCTTTCAGCGCGTCTTGCCCCTTTTTAACCTCAACACCGTGGGCGTTTTCATCGCCCCCTCCCGATGCAAAAGCGTTCAATACGGGTCGGGTTGTCAAACCCAGCGCCGAAACACCGGCCAGTTTCAGAAAGCGTCTTCGGCTGTCTTCCATTATTCTGTCTCCTTCGGGGTATCAATATGGCAATCCCAGCAGTAAGGCCGGACCGAGGCATAATCATGGCATCGGTCACAAAACGCGGCCTTGTTCGAGTGGCATTCCAGACATGTATTGGAAAGACTCATGTTAAACTCCTGCCCACTGCTGTTGACAAAGGTCCGTTTGGCGTTCCTTACGACCGAGTGCCGCCAGAGGTCCAGCAACTGCATGTGTTCGGACTGCATGTAATCCGTCGGCATGACACATTTTCCGTGGTTCAGTTCTTTCGCCTTTTCGGTCAGCTCAAGCTCGGGGGCCGGCGCGGCCTTGCCCAGGTTGAACCAGAAGGGAAACGCGACCACGGTTACAAAAATCACGACTCCGGCAATGATCCACTTCTTTTCACTCATCTGAATCCTCCATTCCCGGCAGCGGTTCGCCGCGCAGGTCGGTATCCCGATCCTTTTCACCCTGTAAAATCAGGGCATTGGCTACCATTTCATGCACGCCATAAACTTCGACCTCCGGTACCCAGTAGGACATCAGGTCCGGCAGTGCTGCGCGGTCGATTGCGCAGATGGTGGCCAGGGTATTGACGCCCTTGCTTTCATGAACGGATTTTACGGCATTGGCCCTGGGCAGGCCGCCCGCCATTCTGAGTTCCATATCTTCGCCGGCATTGAGACCCGACCCGCTGCCGCAGCAGAAGGTCTGCTCACGGATGGTGCCGGCCGGCATTTCATGAAATTTGTTGCAAACATTTTGGATCACATACCGGGGTTCATCCAAAAGCCCCATGCCTCGCGCGGGGTTGCAGGAGTCATGGAAGGTGACACTCAGGTTGTCATTGCGGCTCTTATCGAGTTCCAGTTTGCCGTGCTTGATAAGGTCGGCCGTGAATTCCGTGATGTGGACCATCTTGGTCGATTTAGCATTTTCAAACTTGGTTCCGGTAATGGGGGATACCGGTTCCTCCAGAAAATCGGCCGGTCCGTTCATGGTATCCATATACTGATTGATGACGCGCCACATGTGTCCGCATTCACCCCCGATGATCCACTTAACGCCCAGTCGTTTGGCTTCGGCATACATCTTGGCGTTCAGCCGTTTCATCATTTCGTGAGAGGTGAAAAAACCGAAGTTGCCGCCTTCTGATGCATAGGTGCTCCAGGTGATGTCGAACCCGTACTTTTCCTTGAGATAGTGAAAAAGCATCATGTAGCCCATGCAGGTATAGGTGCCCGGGTCGGCGAAGACATCTCCGGAGGGTGTGATGAACAGGATGTCGGCCCCGACTTTATTGTACTGGGGCTCCACCAATACGCCGGTGATTTCTTCGATGTCTTCCTGAAAAAATTCGAGCATGTCCTTGAACGCATGGGGCTGGATGCCCAGGTGGTTGCCGGTGCGATAGCAGTTGGCCACCGGTGTGGCGATCCAGTCGATGTTCAGGCCTATCAGATTTAACAGTTCCCGCCCCATCATGGTGATTTCGGCGGTATCGATGCCGTAGGGGCAGAAAACGGAGCAGCGTCGGCACTCGGAACACTGAAACATGTAGTACCACCACTCCCTGAGTACCTCCAGGGTCATGGGGCGGGCACCGCCAAGTTTACCCAGTATTTTCCCTGCCCGGGTAAAATCATTGCGGTAAATAGAGCGTAAAAGTTCGGCCCGCAGCACCGGCATGTTTTTCGGATCTCCGGTGCCGATGAAAAAGTGGCATTTGTCGGCGCAGGCTCCGCAGCGTACACAGATATCCATGAACACCTTGAATGAGCGGAATTTTTCGAGTCGTTCCTTGAACCCTTCGTGGATGATCTCCTGCCAGTTTTCAGGCAGCTGCCAGTCCTCATCGAAACAACTCCATTTGCGGGCATTCGGAAGGCCTACATACTCCAGGCTTTTAGGGTTGCCCGCGTAACAGGCAATACCTTTACGGATCTCCACCGGGGTGTCCATCCAGTCTGTGTGGGGTGGACGGCTATCCGTTTTGTATAGTTCCTCTGGTTTAAGAAGATCTGACATATATTACTCCTTTTTTTCTGTTTCTTCTGGAGATGTTTCAACAGGCTGTTTGACCACCGGCAAGCCTACTTCGACCATTTTTTCCCGAAATTCATCCTCATATTCTTCGTAGGTATGCACATGAACAGGGTAATTCCAGGGGTTGATGTGGCGGGTTGCGCGGGTATCGGCGGTCATGTTCCGGGTTGGGCTGAAAAAGATGCCCCCGAGATGCATGAGTTTACTGAACGGAAAATAAACCAACAGAATACTGACGAAAAAAATATGCACATAGAAAATGGATGCCAGTCCTTCAGGGATTGTCGGATGAAAGCTAACCAGTCCCATTGTAAGTTCTTTAGCGGCGACCACGTCTATTTTGGTCACATAGCGCATGAGTATGCCGGTGAAGGCGATGCCGAAAATCAGGAAGAGCGGAAAAAAATCAGCTGCCAGGGAGATGTATTTGACATTGGGGATGAAAACTCTTCTCAGAAAGAGGTAGGTGACCGCTGCAAGCAGGACAAGACCGGAAATATAGACGCCGGGAAGCCCGAATTGATTGATATCATAAAGAATTTCGATTCTAAAGAAAGAATCGACTGTTTCGAGAAGTTGGACGAGAATGGGCACGGGTTCCGTGAAAAAACGTAAGTGCCGGAGCAATACCGTCAGGAATGCATAGTGAAAAGCCAGGGCGCCTACCCAGAGGAAAATTTCCAGATTGTAGGTAATTTTCGGGCCGGCCTTCATTTTCAGGCGGGTGTTGCGAAACAGAGATCGAAACAGGACAATTTCCAGGAACATCCGGATGACCACCGCACCTTTTGAAAAGGGGTTGTCGATGGCATTCGGCTTGATCCATGGCAACGATTTCTGTTGCCCGCAGGTGGTGGTAATCCGAAACGGGACCGCCGAACGGGTCCAGTTCATGATGCGGGATATGAATCCTATAATAAAGGTGAGCAGGGCGGCATAGGGCAGGATGATGCCGAACAGAACCTTGAAAGCCATCCCCGTCCCAGCCAGGATATAGGAAACCAGAAACAGTACAATAACCGCTAGCAGGGAATACATGTACTTTAAATTCATATAACATTACCTCGCGTCTAAATATTAAATAAATTTCGGGTCTGGCTCATCCGCCGGAACCTCTTTTATTAATCCAGCTCTTGCAAATGCTTTATAGATCTTGTCTCTTTCCACGTTGGTCTTCATGCTGTAAATTTTTTCCCTGCAGGCCATGAACACATCAAATCCGGTCAGCGCCAGCATGTCGATTCTGGATTCCAGAGCCAACAGTTCATCGAAGTGAATCTTCTTTTTGTTTTTTTTGTAGAGATTTCGGACAATCGGCTTTAAAAAGAAAACAAAACCGGCAGCTTGAGTGGGTGTAAAATTCTGGACGGCCCGTATTCTGATAAGAGGGTCGATGATGGCGGCCGGAGATTCGTTTTCATCGTGTTTGAGCAGTAAATTGAAGAGTCTGGTCAGCGCGTGTCTGGTGGTGCTGCCCACCGGGTTGGCAAAGGCGTCCTTCTGGCCCTGATAAAACATTGCCGTATCGGGCGCATAGGTTTGGATGACCTGCTCGAACCATTCATTGACGATCGTTTCTTTTTTTTTCTCTAAAAGAGCAGTCAACTCCATTCCAGCGGATAACTCCTTGCCTTTATACCGGTTGCTATTATGCTGTTATATTCAGCCTAAATCTTGTCATCTACGCGCTGAGCTATAGTCAACTTGAAAAATCATGTCAAGGTAAAACGAAAGTTTCAAGACCGGTCGCCGGGGACAAATGATGCTGAAAAACTTTGGATAAAGATAATTTGATGCGTATTTTGGCGTGAAACTTTTGTTAAAAGCTGTATCTCAGCTCCAGAAATATTCTGTCGCTGTCGCCGATATTCTCGAATTCAGGCGTGTCTCCGGATTGATACAAAACCAGTCCGCCATTGATGGCGAAGGCGTCGGTCAGGTCGTATTCAAGGGCAAAGCGCTCAAAGGATCCGGACATAAAATCGACGCCGTAGGCCGAAGCTAGAAGGGTCAGGGTGAGGGTCTCGTTCAGCCAGTCCTTGGTCAACCTTGCGGCGTACTGGGATTCATTCTGCTTTACGGATGATGGGGATTCTTCAAGGGCTTCGTCGTAATCGTGCAGGTGGCGGTTCAGGGCTTCGAAGCTGAGGGTGATTTCCCTGAACCCGGAATATTCGATACCGGCCAGTATATCGGTCCGGGAATAGGTCTGGTCCGGCGTGTTGAAAAATTGCAGTCCCCGGAAATGAGCGGCCTCCGCTTTGATCAACCAGTTTCCGAGGGCAAGGTTGTAAGCGGTCCCGAACATGTCAAGGCGAGCATGTTTCAGGACCAGATTCGGCTGGTAAACGGGCGGAGGTCCGGGCGATATCAAATCTACCGATTCCAGGTAGAGGTAGGGTGCATCGTCATAAATGTCTGCATAATAAAAGGAAATATCCCACCCGCTGAAAATCCCGTTGATGGCCAGCGCATATTCCATATTTTCGATGCCGTCTTCCGGGATCTCTTCATCCGGGAACGGTCTATCCTGAAAGTAAAAATCGCCGCCGTACACCGGCAGGTCGTTAAAACGGATTTCAGGTATGGCCATACCGCTGATATTCCAGTTGGACCAGTAATAATCCAGCCGGGCCATGGTCACGGGAAGGCGCAGATCCCTGATATCCGTCATGCCCACTTCCCTTAAATACAGAGGATTGAGCACATCGCATACCCTGAGATTGTCCGATTTGCCCCAGACGACGACCTGCCGTCCGACCTTGATGTCCAAGTGCTGTGTCAGGTTTCCCTGAATATAGGTGTCCCGTAGTTCCAGATTCTTGACATGGATATCGGTGGCGTCCTGCGTGTATTCATCCCATCCGTTTATATCGTAAATCAGGTCATAGTAGCCCCACAGGGAGATTTTGGCCTGCCATGACTCGCTCAGCTTGGCATCCGCCACCAGCAGAAAGTCGCCCCGCAGGCTGGAGAATCCGCCCCAGTCGGTTTCATCCCCTGTGGGCGTATTTTTAGCGTAGTTGTAGAAAGCCCTGAATCTTGCAATTCCCCCGAGGGACAGGACCGGGTAGGCTGATTTTGATTGATTTTCGGAGGGGGGGGTGGCCTGGGATTCTTCGGTATAACCCTCAGCGGGACCATTGTCAAAGCCGTCCATCACGTCTTCTAGGTCGGTATCCGTTGTATCGACAGCATCATCGTCAAAGCCCTCAAGGGCATCTTCCATGCTGGTGTCATCCGCGGCCAGGGAGGGGCGAGGAACACAGAACGGCAGACTGGCAGTCATCAATATCACAGCCAAGATGAATAGGGCGCGACAATTTTTGAACAGCAGGTTTTTTAAAGGATGAACATCGAACATCAAACATCGAACGTTCAACATCAAAGAAGGCATTCTATCTTTTTTTTGACCAAGCGCTATATGCATAATCCAGTTAATCCTGTCACAAATTCCAT
>Ga0164313_10000347_pt1 | contig 36153 bp, 26 predicted proteins | sample GuaBasSedimGuay4_FD_113735 | JGI IMG/M metagenome (GOLD analysis project Ga0164313, IMG submission 113735) | Subseafloor sediment microbial communities from Guaymas Basin, Gulf of California, Mexico - Guay4, Core 4569-4, 0-3 cm | ecosystem: Environmental > Aquatic > Marine > Hydrothermal vents...
CCCCCGAGGTCGGCGTGGCGGCTGCGCCGCCCCTGCCGCTGTCGCTCCGGGCCTCTGCTACGGCCCGCGATACGCGGCCATCTGGCACGCTAATGCGCACCAGCTGGCCACGTCTCGCGGTCCTCGCGACGAGGCCCTCCGCAACAGTGTCACGCCGACCGGGGCTTTCCGGCAGAGAGTGCAGTTTGCGGGACGTCAAATCCGAAATCCGAAATCCGAAATCTTCGCGGGAGTGCGACATTCCTAATTCCTAATTCCTAATTCCTAATTCGGGTTTACTTGCCCGGATAGTAGCCTGCGATCGTCTTGACCACTGCTGTCGAGTCGGCCACCGTGACCTCGATCTCCCGGAACTGCTCGGGTGGCTTGTCGGAGGGTGAGGGGTACCACAAGAGGTACTGCGATCTCAGGAGCTCGGCTATGCGGGCGTACACCGCCGGCAACTCCTCGACCTTTTTGATGAAAAAGGCCTCGCCCCCAGTCTCCCGGGCAAGCCCTCCGAGGACCTTGCGGCTCGAGAAGTTGAGCTTGCCGACGCTGAGGCCGATCGTGAAGATCGGTATCCGCATGGTGTGGGCGAACCTCTTTGCGGTGTCCCAGCCGGTGCGTGAGGTGGTGTCCTCGCCGTCGGTGAGCAGCACCACGGCCTGGCGGCCTCGGCGGCCCCGGAACTGTTCCAAAGAGCGCACCACGGCGTCGTGGAGCGAGGTCCCACCCTCGGGCTGCACGGTGTCGAGGTCGCCGACAAGTGCCTTGATGTTGTCGGTCCAGTTCACTTGGACCTTTGCGTCCCATGAAAATCGGATAAGGACAGCCTGGTCACCCTCCTCGAGCAGCTCCTCGGTGAAGCCGCGGACCGCCGTGCGGACCGCCCGAAAGTCCTCGATCATCGAACCCGAGGTGTCGACCGCGATGGCGAGCGACAGCGGCAGATCCTGGGTGGTGCCGAAACCCTCGATCTCCACCTCATCATTGTCTTCCATGATTGTGAAATCGGATTCCTCGAGTCCCATCATGGGTGTTCCCTGCTCGTCGAGAACCACGACCGAAAGCTCCACAAGCTCGACGCGCACCGAGCCCACGAAACCGCCACCGCCGCCGAGGGTGTAGACCGCGTCGCCGCGGGTCCCTTGGGCGTCGATCGCCTCGGCGGAAAGAATGGCCGCCTGTTGCAGCCGCGCCACCGGGACATCGATGACGCACGGGCAGACCGCCCACCTCGCAATGAGATCGGCGTCGAGGTGGAGGCTGACGTGCTGAATGTCCTTGCCGCCGCTGATGGCGATCGTAATGGGTCGCTTGCCGTCCTTGATCGACGATTCCGGCGCCAGCAGGATCTGGACGCCGATCTGGCCGGAGGGGTTGTTGAGGACAATGGCGTCCTCACCCAGATAGTTCCCGTCGGCATCGAGCGCTACCGCGCGAACCTGGGTGCGTTTTAAGATCTCGCCGAGAGGGATGGACACCGTCCACGGGGCGCGATTTCGGCGTCCGAGAGGCTTGTCGTCGTTGAAGAATTCGACCGAGGCGGTGTTTTCTGGGGCGGAGACCTCGAGCTGAACGGCACCGAGCCCCCCGAGATTCGGAGGAGGATCGAAATGAACGCCGCCCTCACGAGGGGGGGTGAGGTCGAGGGCGATGGCATCGACCGGGGCGCCCTCGGGGGCCTCGAAGTCCTCGGTTGCTTCGGTCACCTCGATCTCGCCCATCCACACGCCCGAAACACCTCCGCTGAGGGATGAGACCGAAATCACAAGCATATAGGTGCCCGGATCCCACTCGCGATACAGCATCGCAGATCCGTCCGGCTCCAAGATCACCACCGCACTTTGCCGGTCCACGATCTCATCGCCAAGGTGCAGGGTCGTGACCACCCGCACCCGGTCCCCGGCCCTTTCGCGGTCCTCCGGTGCGAGCTGGAAGACTGCGCCTACCACTGTGCCGTCGCTGCCTCTGCCAAGTGATTCCACATGTGCGGTGAGCGCCAGGGGCGTGGTCTCCGCGTGGAGCGTGGCCGCCGCCAGGAGCGGCATTATCAGAAGAACGTGCTTGAATCTCATCGATTTACCTCGGTTCGAGATCATTTCCATCTCAAATTTTGCCCGCTGCGCCGTAGAGTTACGAAACCCCATGAGAAATGCAGGCGAATCCGTTGGGGCACCCTATCATCGCACCATCACAGTCTTCCGGGCGAGGATCTCGACCTCCGATCCTGAGACATAGCGCACCTCGTAGCGCCCCGGACGGAATGGTGCGGCCAGAGTCAAACGGCGACCCGCGGTCGTGTACGACCAGTCGAGATGTTTGCGTGCTGCGGCGCCCTCCTTGGCGATCGCGACGAAGTCGCCGTCTCCGGGTGTTCCGGTCCACTCCACGACGAACCTGGAGCCGGCCTCGACCTCCCCTGGCGCTTGGAGACTCACAGCCTCGGCCACAACGCTAAGGTGCCGTCGCGCCAGGACCTCTCCATCCTCGGCTCTCACGTACCGCAGCTCGAAGTCGCCTGTTCGTCGTGGTGCGCGCAGGCGCAGTGGAGTTCCCTCGCCGGTCAGGGCCCAGTCGAGGTAGGCTTCGTTCTCCGCCCCGGATTCGGCGATGCTGAGAAAGTCCTGGGGACCGTCCGGCCCCGTCCATGTGATTTCAAGCTCCTCGCCGGAAGAGACTTCCGTGGGACCATCGAGAGTTGCCAGAACCTCGAAGACTTTGAGGGTGGAGCTCGTGAGGATCTTCCCAAGACTTGAGATGTAACGGACCTTGTAATCCCCTGGAACGATCGGCGCGGCGAGGGCTACGGGGCTTCCAGACCCGGTCGGAATGCACGCGGCGTAATCCTCCATCGGCCCGTCTGCGAGCGCGATCGTGATGAAATCTCCCCACAGGTTCGGCGCATTCCAGGAAAGGTCCAGCGGCGTACCCCTCTCGATTTTTCTCGGACACTTGATCGTTGCCGCCGCGCTTCTGCATTGAAACTCGGTCCGTCCGAGGAGCTGCAACACGCCGTAGCTCGTTTCGTGAATCAGGCGCGCTTCGAGCATTCTGGTCAGACCGGGGAGTCTCAATTCCGCCATGCCCGACGAGCCGGTGACCGCCCTCCGCACGAGATATGCATCCAGAGGGACTTCAGTTGGGGCAATCGTCACCCATGCGGTGCCCTCGGGTGCGCCCCAGAACTGTACCAGGGCGCTGCCCTCGGCAACCGGGCGTTCCGGTGCTACGGAGAGAGTGACGGGCGGGATTGACTGGAGGGCCAGGTCAGCCACGTCCCCGGCGGCGGAGTGGACGATGCCCGCAAATTCGATCGGCTCGAAATCCGGTCCCCTGAGATTCGCCCGATACCGGCCGGCCGGGAGACGGATCCGAGCCGCGCCGTCAGAGATGTCGGCGGTCCAGGTCTCTTCCTGGAAGGCGGCGGTAAACGTGACCTCGGCCTCAGCCACCGGTTCCCCGTCGCGGGTCAGGTGGACTTCCATGTCCATCGGTTTGTTGGGAGGGGTCGCGGACGGGTGGGCCGCCCAGAGCAGGGTGTCGAGGAGGGCGCCAGTGTTTGACAGGTTTCGGACGGGGGTTGCGGCGGTGAGTGTGGCGGCGGTTGTGCGATCCATGGACAGGCCGACGACCCGGACCTCAACCTGGGAATTCTCCTTGGCGAGTTCGGCCAGCATCGTGGCGACATCGGAGCCACACTCGTCGCCTCCGGCGGTGATGATGATGATCCTTCCGCCGGCATCGGAGAGGTCGTTCAGAGCTCCGGTCACGGCAAGGGCCAACGGTCGCCGGCCGCGCGGGAAGAGGTCGCCGATCGCCTCGCGCCACTGGGTGGGTTCGACGGTACCGATCGGCACGATGAGCGTGGTGTCGTCGCAGGCGCCGTCGTCGATCAGCTCGTACATGCCGCCCATCGTCCGCAACCCGATCTCCAGATCCTCATCGAGCAGGCGCGTGGAGACGGCGAAGCTCGCCAACGCCTCCCGTAGGGCGATGGCCCGCGGCTCCTTGCCGCCCACCGCACCCCACATGGCAGCCGAGTTGTCGATGATGATCTCCACCCGATCGGCGCCGTGGCAGAGCCCGGCTGTGCCTATCAAGACAATCGAAACTGCGAGGTGGAGTGCTCGTGCCATTTTCGGGATTTTAGCTCGGACCAAACCATCCACCTATCCCGCTGGAAGTGTGAACCCGAGATGAGTGATTCTCACCGGTGATCTGCATCAAGAGCCTGGCACATCTCGTCCGGCAGAAACGCTCGTCTCATGTTCAAAAAAAACACCGCCCGCCGTGGGGCGGGCGGTCGGGTTTCGGTTGTCAGACGACGTCATTGCTCCTTGAGAGCCGTCAGCAGTTCGAGCATCGCCTTCTTGCCGTCGGAGAAGAACATCAGGGTGTTGTCGGCGGCGAAGAGGGGGTTGGGGATACCGGCGAAGCCGGGGCTCAAGCTGCGCTTGATGACTACCACCGTCCGTGCCTTGTCGACGTCGATGATCGGCATGCCGGCGATCGGGCTCGAAGGATCGGTGCGGGCAACCGGGTTGACGACATCGTTGGCGCCGAGGACGATCGCGACGTCGACCTGATCCATGGTCGCGTTGACCTCTTCCATCTCTTTGAGCTTCTCGTACGGCACGTCGGCTTCGGCGAGGAGAACATTCATGTGGCCCGGCATGCGCCCTGCCACCGGGTGAATGGCGTACTCGACCTCGATGCCCTTGTCCTCGAGGAAGTTGGCAACCTCGCGCACCGCGTGCTGCGCCTGCGACACCGCCATGCCGTAGCCGGGGACGATCGCCACTCGCTGCGCCACTTCGAGGGTCATGGCCACCTCGTCAGCGGAGGCGGACTTGACGGTCTTGTAGACCTCGTCGGCGTCGGGCGTGTCCGCGGTCGGTCCCATGGTCCCGAAGAGCACGTTGGCCAGCGAGCGGTTCATGGCCTTGCACATGATCTTGGTCAGGATGAGTCCCGACGCTCCCACCAGCGAACCGGCGATGATGAGCACGGTGTTGTTGATGACGAATCCGGTGGCGGCCGCCGCGAGGCCCGAGTACGAGTTCAAAAGGGCGATCACGACCGGCATGTCGGCCCCGCCGATGGACAGGGTGAGCACCACGCCGAGGACGCCCGCCACACCGACCAGAACCCAAAAGAGAGCGGTGTTGGAGGGGTCGAGTACCAGCATGACGCCGATGGCGACCGCAGCAGCTGCCGACAGGCTCTTGAGCAGGTTCATGCCGGGGAAGCGGTCTTTCTTCAACAGCAGCATGGCGGCGATCATCAGCATCGACACCATGAACACGATGGAGAGGGGGCTGAAGCCGAGGCTCAGCCCGTACCAGATACCGCCGGCGGCAACCACCAGTGAGGTTCCATACTTGATGATCTTCTGCCAGGTGTAGAGCTTCCACTTGACGCACAGGAACTCAGCCAGCTTGCCGAAAGCCACATACGACCCGAAGAAAGTGACCGAGCCGATGAGGCCGGAGAGCACCGTAGCGACCTTCATCTGCATGTCGCCGGCGGTCGCGCCGGCTCCGACGGCATTGAAGGTCGCGATCAGCGCCGACCCCGCGACCAGCACCGAGGCGCCGCCGCCGAAACCGTTGAAGAGTCCGACCAACTCGGGCATGGAGGTCATCTTCACCCTGGTGGCGGCGACGGCCCCGATCAGCGAGCCGATGCCGATGCCGAGAATGATGTAGGTCCAGTCCCATTTGCCGCTGGCGAGGGTTGCGACGATGGCCAGCCCCATGGCGAGGGCGCCGAGCTGGTTGCCGCGCACCGCGGTCCGCGGGTGGGCGAGCATCTTAAGGTCGAGGATGAAGAGGACCGCCGCGACGAGGTAGACGATGTTGGTGATGTTTTGCATATCCATTGAAAAACCGCCTACTTCCGCTGGAACATCTTGAGCATCCGGCCGGTGACCAGAAACCCGCCGACGACGTTGATGGTGGCGAAGATCACCGCGACGAACGCCATGATCTTGGCTACCTGGTTGAATTGCGGGTCGCTCTCGAGCACGCCGGCGAGAATCAACGCGCCGATGACGGTGATCCCCGAGATAGCATTGGACCCCGACATCAGGGGGGTGTGCAGCGTTGGCGGCACCTTGGTGATGATTTCGAAACCGACGAAGATCGCCAGCACGAGGATCGTGATGAGCATGACGAGGCTACTCATGTCACTTGCTCCCTTCGTTCGAGGCGCCCATGGCCTCGAGAACTCTCGGATTGACGACTTTTCCGCCCCGCGTGATGAGAGTTCCCTCGGTAATTTCGTCTTCGGTGTCGATTTTGAGGGTGCCCTCGTCCACCAGGTGGAGGAGGAAGGTGGCAATGTTCTTGGCGTACATTTGGCTGGCGTGGTAGGGGACGGTTGTGGGGATGTTGCCGGGGCCGATGATCTTGACACCCCCCTCGACCACCGTCTCGTCCACCCTGGTGAGCTCGCAATTACCGCCGCGTTCGGCGGCGAGATCGACGATCACCGAACCTGGGTGCATGCCTTGGACCATTTCGGCGGTGACCAGGATCGGCGCCTTCTTGCCGGGAATCGCGGCGGTGGTGATGACGACGTCGCTGGCGGCAACCACCGACAGCATCATCTCCCGCTGCTTGCGGTAGAAGTCCTCGCCGAGTTCCTTGGCGTATCCGCCCGCGTCCTCGGAGGATTCGGCCTCGAGCTCGAACTCGACGAACTTACCGCCCAGACTTTCCACCTGCTCCTTGACCGCAGGGCGGACGTCGTAGGCATGCACGATCGCTCCGAGCTTCTTGGCCGAGGCGATGGCCTGCAGCCCGGCGACCCCGGCGCCGACCACGAAGACCCTGGCCGGCGCAACGGTGCCGGCGGCGGTCATCATCATCGGGAACATCTTGGGCAGCTCGTTGGCGGCGATGAGGACCGCCTTGTAGCCGGCGATGGTGGCCATCGAGGACAGCACATCCATGCTCTGGGCTCGGGTGATGCGAGGCATCATCTCCATCGAGAAGAGGGTGACCCCCTTTGCAGCCATCGCGTTGTTGGACTCCGCCCCGGTCAGCGGTTCGCACATCCCGACGACTGTTTGCCCATCGCGCAGAAGCTCGAGATCGCTCTTGCCCTGCTCCGGGTTGGCGCCGAGTGCGCGCACCTGAGCCACAACATCCGCGGTCTGGAACACCTCTGCCCGCGAGGAGAGAATCTTCCCCCCTTTGGCGGTGTACTCCTCATCCAGGAAGCCCGCGGCATCACCGGCGCCGCTCTCAATCACGACCTCGATATCGGCCTTGGCCAGCTGAGGCAGGAGAGCGGGGACCATGGCGACCCGGGCTTCGTTCGGAAAGCTCTCTTTGACGATTCCGACGATCATTCGTTCATCCCTTCTTTTGCGACTCCCGCGGTCGACGCGGGGCCGCATCATGAGATTCGTGGGAGGTTGGGTGGGGGAGGAGCCCGACCCGGATACCGCCGCCGCAAGATGCTATCACTTCCCTCGAGCGAGGAAAAGACGAATGCGAAAAGCGGTCTGGCCCCTCCCGTCGCCGCGCCGTTTGGATGGGGGCCGCTGTCATCCAGGGCGGCGACCCAGCACTTCACGTACGATGTCGTGAAATCGATGAAATCGCGGCGTTGTAGACTCCCAGCGATGAACCACGTCATAGTCACCAGGTTTTCGGTTCCACGCCCTCAGGATCCGGCCAACGCGCACTGCCACGCCGATCGTCAATGGCTCGGGGAGCGCCTGGAGCTTTTCAGAACCTATTTCGTTCCCAGCGTCGGGCGTTTAGGGGTACAGGCGATTCTCCTGTGCTCAAGCCAAAGCGCACCGTTCATCGACGAGCAAACCGGAGATTTGAACTGGGTGGAGGTGGTTGACCAGGATGATTGGTACCGAGGATGGTGTGGTTCATCGGATCAGATTGTGACTCGCATGGACTCCGACGACGCCATTCATGAGGATTGGTTGGCCGCTGTGGAGGCAGCCCCTGCTGACGCCGAGGTCTGTTGTACGAGGAAATTCCTGCGCTACGACGTATCCACCGGGAAGCTCTGCGCCTACTCCCGTCGAGAACCATCGCCGCTGGCGGCATTCCGGGGCGGCCGTAACCCGTTTTCCCACGACCACGCCGAACTCGAACGACGTTACCGGGTGCATGACATCGCCGGACCGTACCTGGTGCAGATTTTTCACGGAGGCAACGTCAGCAGCCGACGCCCGCCGTGGTACCGCCGTAGCCTCCCCCTCGAACGCCTCGAGGATTACGGCATCAGGTAGGCGTACAGTCGCCCGCTTGCCACGGCGTAACCGCACGGTGGTGAAGCCGGACGCACATCGCAAACACGAAGACACAAAGACACAAAGGCCTGGAGACTACCCAGCCACCAGCGCAAGAAGCCCACAGATCACACAGATGAACACAGATGGAATCGAGTCGCAGAGAGCACGCCACCAGATCTCTGCACCGGCGAGGTTCCCGGCCGTCGGACAACGGCCGGGAACCGGAGGACAGGGCAACGACTCCTATCGCAAGCGATCGTCATCGTTACCCTGTTCTCCGGCTTGCGCTCTCTACGAGCGCAGGCCTCGCCTTCACCTTTTTTTGGATGGAGGGGCCCCTCCGTCCCGAACAGGTGTGAGGGGAGGCGGAACCGACGCACCCTCGGCGCGTCGGCCGGTGGGAAGCGCGGCTGCGACGGACGCCTGCGTCCGGAGACGACGTGCTTCCCTCCGGTTGCCGGCGATCGAACGATTGCCGGCAGTTCCGCCGTCAATCACCGGTACAAACGCATCACGTCGGCGATAACCTCTTTGCGTCCTTTGCGCCTTTGCGTTAAGAAAAAACGGATCGGTGGGTCGTATGAGTCGGTCGAAGAGGCCATCTGTGTTCATCTGTGTGATCTGTGGGCATATTGGGTGGGTGGTCGGTTTTGTGGTTCCTTCGTGTCTTTGTGTCTTCGTGTTTGCGATGTGGGTTAGCGCTCGACCAACGGCAGTACCATCACCATTTTTGTTCCACCCCCGCTGCGTGGCTCGGAGGTGATCGTGCCCCCGTGGGATTCGACTATGGAGCGTGCCAGGGCGAGACCAAGCCCGGTGTGGTTCGAACCGGTGTCATCGTCCGGTCTGTAGGTGAAGAAACGGTTGAATATGCGGTCCCGGTGCTCGTCCGGAATGCCCGGCCCGTCGTCAGCGATGGTCATCTCGGCCGACTTGGCGTCAGCCTTCAATTCGATCGTAATTCGTCCCCCCTCGGGCGAAAAGCTGATCGCGTTGTCGATCAGATTTTCGATGGCCTGGGTCAGGCGGTCGGCGGAAGCGAAGACAACGACGTCGGCATCTGCGAGCGCGAGATCGAAATGGAGTCCCGAGTCGGCGTTGCGCAAACGAAAGCTCTCCACAAGAGCGGACAGCAGGTGGTCGAGGACGACCTCGGACCGTTCCTCGTCGTCAAGGCGGGCGTCGATGCGGGAGATTTCCCGTGCTTCCGAGAGCAGGCGCTCCAAACGGGCCACATCTTTTTGGATCATTGTCAGGAAACGCTTGCGCTCAGCGGGCTCCACGTCCTCGAGTGCCATGTCGGTGGCGGTTCGAATTGACGCTAACGGGTTCTTGAACTCGTGCGAGACGTCTGCGGCAAAGGCCTCGGTGGCGCGGAGGTGTTGCTCGAGTTGGCGGGTGAGCTCGGCGAGGGCGCGTTCGAGGTCGCCGATCTCGTCCCTCCGATTGCTGGCGGTGAACCCGCCGCGGAGCCTCCCGCGCCGATCAAGGATGTCGCCAGCTCGGCGCCGAAGCTTTGCCAGCGGGCGGGCGATGGTGGTTGCTGCGACCAGGCTCAGAATGACCGCCGCACCGAGGCTGAGGAGAAAGACCTTGAAAACATCGAGGCGAACCGCGTCCAGAGCCTGGAGGATCCTGCCGGTGGACTGCGAGACGAGAACGGCGCCCTTGACGGTTCCCTCGATCCGTACCGGGATGGCAATGTGGAGGGTCACCGATCGGCGTGGTGGCGGACTGACGCGTGTGGCTGCGCCGTAGCGCCCATCGAGCGCGCTTCGAATCTCCTGTCGTGCCAGCAGGTTGCTGCCGTCGTCTGTATCGGGAACTGGGACCATCTCCGGGGTACGCCCGCGGATCAGACGGAAAGGCAGTGAGCCGATGCGGTAGAGGAAGCTCCGTTCGGCAGTCGTGGGTGGGGCGGCTTCGGAAGAGACCGGCTCTCCATTTTCTCGCCGCGGCCCGAGAAGGGCGGAGTCTGCGACGACCTCGCCGACCAGGTTCACCACCCGCAGCCGGGCGAGCTGTCGTTGCTCGAGCTGGATCAGGATTCTGCGGGCGTCCTCGCCGTCGACGCGGTCCCGGGCCTCGATTGCTGCGGCCAGCAGCCGGCCTTCCTGAGCCATCGTCCGCTCTTGGGCGTCGAGAAGGTGGCGCTCGTAGGTGTCGAGGAAGAGCACGCCGCCGATCGGCAGGAAGACCAGGAGGACGTTGAAGGCGAACAAGCGGAGAGAAATCCGGGAGGGGCGGAGCAGATTCATCGTCGGTCGTAGCTGGAAGCCGGTGAGAAATGCGGGCTAGTCACGCAGACTCCTCGGTGTAACGGTAGCCGAGGCCGTACACCGTCTCGATGCCGTCGAACGCACCGTCGATGCCGAGGAACTTTTTGCGGACGCGCTTGATGTGCGAGTCGATGGTGCGGTCGGAGACGAAGGTATCGTGAGGGTAGCCCTCGTTCATCAGCTGCTCGCGGGTCTTGACGTGCCCCGGCCGACGGGCGAGCGCATGCAGGATCATGAACTCGGTCACCGTCAACGGCACCGTGGATCCACCCCAGCGCGCCGTGTAGCGTCTGAGATCGAGCTCCAGGTTGCCGACCCGCAGCAGCTCCTCCTCGGAAGAAGCCGCTGCCTCACGACCGAGGGCGATGCGGCGGAACAACACCTTGACCCGGGCGAGCAGCTCACGCATGGAGAACGGCTTGCACAGATAGTCGTCGGCGCCGAGCTCGAGCCCGAGCACCCTGTCGAATTCTTCGTCGCGGGAGGTGAGAAAGATGATGGGGATGTCCTCGGAGAGGGTGCGGAGTTTGCGGCATAGCTCGAGGCCGTCCATCCGCGGCATGATGATGTCGAGGATCACCAGCTCGGGGAGTTCCTGTTGGAATGCCTCCCAGGCCGCTGCCCCGTCGCCATAGGTGTCGGCACGGTAGCCCTCGCGTTTGAGCGCAAAGGCCACGTTGTCGCGAATGTTTTCCTCGTCCTCGACCACGGCAATGCGTTCACTCATGCTTCGAGCGTAGCCGACAGATCGCACGAGCGCAATTCGCGGGCAGGGGAGGGGGCGAGAGAGAGCGGGTCGGACCGTTCCCGCCCGCCGTCCGCGGTCTTCGCCCGCGGCCACAGTCGCTCACCGCCGTGCCCTCGGAACGCAAGCGTTCCTCGGTCCCGCCTGTGAGCGCCCTCGCGCGCCTTCGGCGCGCCGGCGGGCTGCATTCGAGCAAGGCCGCACCCCCACCCTGTTTTGGATCGCGCCGATTCCGGACCTCTGGTCGCGTTTTCCTCCCTCCGCTCGATCGGGACGATCACGAGATCTGTTCCTCCTCGCTCCAGTCGGAGAAACGCACCCAGAGGCCCAAACTCGTCGCGATCGCGGAATCTCCGCTGCGCTCCGATTCCGCGGGGCCTGGTTCAGACCTGTCACCCCCGAGGTCGGCGCGGCGGCTGCGCCGCCCATGGCGCTGCTGCTGCGGGCCTCTACTGCGGCCCGCGATACGCCGCAATCTGGCGGTCGCAAGCGACCACCAGCTCACGACGTCTCGCGGTCCTCGCGACGAGGCCCTCCGCAACAGCGCCACGCCGACTGTGGGTCCCGGCGGAGGATGCGAGCTGGGGGCCGGCAAATCCGAAATTCGAAATTCGAAATTCGAAATTCCTTTTTCGTGCAAACGAAAAAGAGGCGCCGCTGGGCGGCGCCGTGCAAAGTGGAAATGAAGTGGATTGAAAAGGGGAGTTACTTCTTGGTGGTTGTCCGCTTGACCGCTGGTGCCTTCTTGGTGGTGGTCTTCTTTGCGGCGGGCTTCCTGGTGGTGGCCTTCCTTGCGGCGGGCTTCCTGGTGGTGGTTCGGGGTCTGGCGGTCTCTTTTGTCCGCAGCTTGTCCACCGCGGCGGTGAGATTCTCGACCTTCTTGGTCAGGGTTTCGATCTCTTCCTTGGTCGGGACGCCGATGCGGTGGATGACGTTGGTGACCTGGTCGTCGACGGTGCGACCGAATGTCTCCCAGTAGCTCTCGGCGACGACCTTCAAACCGGCGACCGTACCCTTGGCCTTCTCCATCTGCTCCTTCGTCTGTTTCCTGCTGCGGCTCTCGAGCTTCTCGCCCTTGGTGACCAGGTCGCCGAAGAACTTGGTGCCTTCGTTCTCGGCCATGGCCACGGCGCCGAGACCGGCCAACCAAACCTTGTGTGCCGAATCCATGATGTCGTTCGGAATCTTTTTCGCCTTCTTCTTTGCCATTGTTGCTGCCTCCCTGCCGATGTTGATTCGGCGGTCGTGGCGCTGGAGCGCCTGTTTTTCGGATTCAACGTCGATTGCCGCTATGCGGCATAACCTACATGCAGAATATAACGCACTGCGGCAAGAGTGTCAAGGAAAAATTGCCGCGATGCGGCAAAAAGTTTTTAAATGACTACATTAAAACCGGTTATGGTGAGTAGAATCGAGGAAAAATTTGTTTTTTGAGGTGGTTTTCAGAACGGTCATCCTTGCCGCAAAGCGGCAAAGCCTGCAAGAAAAGATCCCGTTGGTTGTTGCTACTCCCAGCCCTCGGGGAACTCGGTGTCGACGTTGATAGCTGATTGGACCAGCTCCTTGGCGGCTTTCGCGTAGGGTAACAGAGCGAAAAGACTGCCCTTGGCAAGTTTGAGCTTGCCTCCCATGAGGCCGACGATCGGGTCGGTCTTGCCGGCGAGAACGCTCTTCCACGTTGGGGGGGTTGCTTTGATCACGTATGGCGCTGCCTCGAGGTCGGCGGCGGACCCGGCCCGGGCCCCGCGGCAGTCGCCGTGCCAGAGATCGGCGATGACGATACGTTCCTCCGGGATGCCCATGTCTGCGTCCGGCGTCATCTGCAATGCGATGGCGCCCTCCCATTTCGTGGCGGCCTTCTTATATTTCTCGTTGTTGTTGATGCTGTCATTCCAGTGCTGTGCCCACGGGTCGGTGAAAATCTCTGTTGCCATGTGTCCTCCATTGTTTGCCGGCAACAGAATAGCCGACGCACCGGCAGGTCTCAAGGTGTGAGGAGGCAAGTTAAGAGTGGAGAGTTAAGAATTGAGAGTTTCAAGAGAACCGTTCCCTAACTCTGAACTCTCAACTCTCAACTCTTAACTCTTAACTATTTAACCCTTATAGTCACTCCGTGGAATCGCTCAAGTGCGACCCGTGACGTAGTGGACCGCGTCGTCCCGGAACCTCCCGACGTAGCGCCGGAACGGTTCGGTGACGGTTTGCGGCACCGGCAGATACATCAGGCGTCCGGGCGCTTCCTGGGTGGCTGCAAAGAGCCACGACGCAACCTGATGAACGTTGACCCGTGCGATGTCGCGGCGGCTGAAGGCATTCGCGAGGTAGATAGGTGCAAGGTTGCGAGCCTCGGGCTCGGCGAGACTGACGGTCCAGGGGTGGGGGCGAAGATCGAGCGAAATGCGGTCTCGAGCCTCCGGTCGGCGCCGTCGGATGGCGAACAGGAACAGACGGTTGAACGCGTTGGCCATCAGGCGGGGGTTGATGCAACGGATTGCGGGGACGAAAAACAGGTGCTGACGCTTGGGGGCGTCGTCGCCGATCTGGTCGAATGTTCCATCGATCCCGTCCTTGAGGCGCACGAGGTCGGTCAGCAACTCGCCGTCACCAGTGCGTAGACGGAGAGGGAAACGCCAGAAGGGAACAAGGTCCCAACCTGGCTCCTCGGGCCACGGAATATGGCCGTACTCCACGTCCACTTTACGACCTTCGGTAACCCCGCAGATGCGGTGGCAGTTGTGGCAGAAGTGGAGAATGGCGTCGGGATCGAAGGAAAACTCGTGCCCGCATGTCGGGCACTCCATGGGCACGAAACGAAGTCCTGAGCCTGACTCTCGTGCCGCCTGCGGTAGCTCGGCGAGCCGGGTTGGGTCGAGCGCCGGCGCCGGTCCGGCAACCGAACCCGCGGCGCTGTCGAGGAGGACGGTTTCGTCGATGTCCGGACCGCGCACCTCGGCGATCCACCATGGTCGCCACACAACCGCCGTCACCTCGCGTGTGAACCTCGAGCCGAGTTTGATGGCCTGAATATCGCGGGCCAGGCGTTTTCGGTCGAGATCGCCGAATGCCAGGGCCAAATCATCGTCATCTCCCTCGAGTGGCATGGAGAGCAGCTCGGTTGAGAGGTTGGCCGCCGGCTCCAGCGCCCTCAGGTAGCTGAGCTTTCCCATCGGTGGAAGATCGACCGAGGTGACGGCGCTGACGGCGGCCTCGATAGTTCCGATATCAAACCGCAAGAGCTTCTCCTGGTCGCGTTGCGAACGTCCGAAAGCAGCCTGGTACAGCGTTCCCATGCCGTGTCGGTAGGGTGTCAGAAAATGCAACGTGGTGCCCACATGGAGGTTCTGCTCAAGCTTCGATCGATAGTCGTCGGCCTTTCTCGAAACCATGGCTTCGGCCGTACTGATGGCAGCGTCGAGCTCCGGCCGGTTGACGAGGGCGCCCGACGGACTCGCCTCGGTGGCGCTCCCCGCGAGGGGGGCGACGGTCCTGCGATAGAGGTTGAGGTAGTAGCGGTATCGATAATGGTCGAGAAGGGCTTCGCGTAACACATTGGCGTCGTACACCCTTTCGGGCAGGGTCACGAACAGGGTCTCCTCGTGACCCACGACAAGGTGGTCGCTGCCGCAGAAGGAGCAGTGCGCCATGTGGTGGAGCACCGGAACGGGCACCGCCGCTCCGCACTCGGAGCATTTCACCTCGACGCAGTAATGGGTCTCGATGACTGTCTCGTCTTCATCCTCGGTTGCCGAAGTATGTCCGGCATGCGGTGCCGGTTTTCGAGATGCCGGCGAGTCGGATTCGGGAATCCTCCTGCGCAGCTCCTCGACTTTTCGGGCGCTGCCCGCAAGCGGACTCAACGAGGTGTGGAAAAGGGCCCAGCATCCGCCAACCATCATGCTCGGGGCGTACATCCAGATATCTTGAATCCCTCCGACGAGGATTAGGCTGACCTGCGCGAACACCACCCCAAACACGATCTCGATCGTCGGTCGTCCTGCAGCTGCGAGCCCGGCACCGGGCAGGATCGCGTTGAGAGCGATCAAAATCTGTGGTCGCGGGTTTTTCGGTCGAAGCAGGGAGGCGGCCAGCACGGCAGCCAGCGGTGGCACCAGGAGCGAAACGATACCCCAACCTGGAGTCACAGGAGGTCCCTCACATCGACTTTGCCGTGGGCAAGCGCTTTGAGGAGAGGTACGAGCTCCTGGGTGTCGTCGATGCAGTATTCAGGGTCGGCAAGAGCTCCTTCGAGAAGGGAGGAAAGGGCATGAAATGCGATCTGGTCATCGCACTCGGAGGTCAGAACCGCTCGGCAGGCGTCAAACTCCCCGCCCTGGGGAATGGCACCCGCCAGCACGCGTTGTACGAGACATCGGCGTATTTCTCGGAGTTTTGTGCTCATCGCCGTCTCCTATGATAGCGATCCCGGAGCGTTCTTCACCGAAAGGAGGTCCCTTTGATTGATCTACGTGGCAAGAGAGTGATTATTTCGGGTGCTTCGAGCGGAATCGGCCTCGAGACGGCAAGAATACTGGTTCGCGGTGGTGCTGAGGTTGGGCTGGTTGCACGAAAGGCCGAGCCCCTGGCGGCCGCTGTCGAGGAGCTCGGTGACGCGGCGTGGGCGCGAACGGGCAATGTCGCTGACCCGGATTCGGTTCGCGGGCTTGCCCAGGAAGCTGCGAAGCGTTGGGGAGCGGTCGACGGTCTCGTCAACAGTGCTGGAATCGCCCCAATGGCGACCCTCGATGGGACCGAAACCGAGCTCTGGGACGAAACCTTTGCAGTCAACGTGCGCGGGCCTTTTCTCCTCTGTCGTGAACTCGGGGAGATACTTCATGAGGGGGAGGGGCCGGCGGTTGTCAACGTATCCTCCACCCTGGCTGTCAAGGCGATTCCGGGCATGGCGGCGTACAACGCGAGCAAGGCGGCGGTCAACCAGCTCACCAGATCGTTGGCCCTGGAGTGGGCGCCGCGGGTGCGGGTTAACGCGGTCATGCCGGCGGTGGTGGACACGCCGATTCACGCGCTGCGTGGTATGACCTCTGAGCAGGTGCAGGAAATGGGGGGGCTCCACCCGCTCGGCCGGGTTGGACGACCAACCGACGTGGCAGCGATGATTGCCTTCCTACTCTCGGACGAAGCGTCGTGGATAACCGGATCGATCATCCCTGTTGACGGAGGGATGCTCGCCGGCTGACGCCGCCCACTCATCCGGATACCGGATACCAGATACCGGATACCAGATACCAGATACCAGATTCACGCAACCACCCCTTGACATCGAGACGGGTGAATTCATGATTTCGTCGCATCCGGCATCACGATTCCGGTGCAATGATCTCGATCTGCCGAGAGTCGTCGTCGTTGGTGCTGATTCGCACTCGCCAGATTCGGGCATCGGTTGGGATCCACGTGGCGAGGGTATTTTTCGGCCACTCGACGGCAACCACCGCGGTGTCGTCGGAAAGCACATCCTCGAGGCCCACCTCGCGAAGATCCGCGATGTTCTCGCCGAGGCGATAGAGGTCGACGTGGTGGAGTGTGGTGATGCCGCGTGCACTGCAGTCGTAGGTCTGAAGGAGGACGAAGCTCGGTGATGAAACCGCCTCGGCATTGCCGCTGAGGCCCCGAAGCAGTCCCCGCACCAGGGTTGTCTTGCCGGCGGCGAGGTCACCCTCGAGGAGCACGACGTCGCCGGCGCGGAGATGATCGGCAAGGTTCGTCCCGGTGGCCTCGGTCTCTTCGGCAGAGGCGGATGTGATCGGCTCGGCGGTGTTCACGACGTTTCGAGGTTCAGCCAGGCCCTGGCAATAAGTTTCGGCAGCTCTGAGGCCGGGACCGCTGCGGGATAGGTCTCGCCGCCAAGCTCTCCCGCCCGCCCGTGCAACCAGCAACCGACCAGCGCTGCGCGGACCGGTTCCAGACCCTGTGCGAGCAAGCCGGCGATGGTTCCTGTGAGGACGTCGCCGGATCCTCCGGAGGCGAGACCGTCATCGCCCGTTGGGTTGATCCAGACCTCGCCGTCGGGATCTGCGATAACCGTCCGGAAGCCTTTGGCGACGACCACTGCTCCGGCCCTCGATGCTGCCTCGCGCGCGGCGGCTACCCTGTCGCCGACCACTTCATCGGTAGAGCAGTCGAGCAGTCGCGCCAGCTCGCCCGGGTGTGGGGTCAACACAGGTGGTTGCTCACGACCGGCCAATCGCTCCGGCCGGCCCGCGAGGAGATTGATGGCGTCGGCGTCGAGGAGCAGAGGTCCCCCCCACGTGTTGAGGACCCACTCCAGGGTCTGCGCGGCGCCGTCTCCGGTTCCCATCCCGGGACCGGTGGCGATCGCGGTCATGCGCTCGAGAAGCCTTTCGAGACCTTCGGGACCTGCCATTTCGCCGCTGTCGGTAGCTGCCAGCGGGTGGGTCATAGCTTCCAGACACGCTCCATCCACCACGGGTATTGCCGGTTGCGGCACGGCCATCGTGACGAGCCCCGCGCCGGCGACCACGGCAGCCTGTCCGGCCATCGCCACGGCCCCACCACGCCCCTCGGCGCCCGCCACGATCAGGAGATGACCGAAGTTTCCCTTGTGCGAGTTGGCCTGCCGCATCGGCAGGAGCAGGGCGACGTCTTCAGGCTCGATCCAGTGAAAGACGCAGCCGGTCTCCAGGACAGTGTCGGGGATACCGATGTCGACCACCGCCACCTCACCGCAGCAAAGACATGCTGGGGGTAGTACATGGCAGAGCTTGAGAGCGGCAAAGGTCACTGTCAACTCTGAGGGCATTACCGGTCCCGGGATTTCGGCTGACGAACCGTTGAGCCCGGTGGGCACGTCGACCGCAACCACCTTCAGACCGGCCTCTCCGATGCGTTCCACGACCTTGGCCAGCCGTCCGCCGAGCGGTCGGTCGATGCCGGTGCCGAGGAGGGCGTCCACGACGAGGTCCGGAGGGTTAGGTTCGAGCTCGGCATCGAGAGCTGCGAGATCCTCGCCTTCGATGACAACGATCGGGACACCGACCGATTGTGCCAGCCGGAGGTTTTCGGTGGCGTCCGGACTGAGGGTGTCAGGATTCGCGAAGAGCAGCACCTTGATTTCGAGATCGCTGCCGGCCAGGAGGCGGGCCGCCGCAAGCCCGTCACCACCGTTATTACCGCGGCCGCAGAGAATGAGGATTCGCCGGGCCTTCGGGAAACTGTCGCGCAAGGCATCGACCACGCCGGACGCGGCGTTCTCCATCAAATCGAGGCTGGGAATGCCCATGTCTTCGATGGTGTGTCGATCGGCTTCGCGAATCGCCTCGTTGTCGAGCACGGGGAGCATTGCCACCTCCTCAGTAGATTGTACTCGCCATCTTCCAGCGAAGAACATGCGGGCGGGGATTAACCCCGCCCCTACGGTTCTCATTGTAGGGGAGGGGTTTATCCCCTCCCAGCTAATTGCCAACAGCTAATCGCCCCCCCAAGGGGCGATTTCCGTCGGTGGACCAATGTCGAAGAGGATGGATGCCTCCCCCCACTCGTCGATGAGTGTCTGGATGTGCTCCATGATTTTGTCTCGGCGCACCATCAGGGCGCTGATCTCGCCCTTGGACAGGTAAGGGGCCAGCCACTGGGTGGCCTCGGTAGCGTCCAGCTCGCGCAACACTTTCCACAGACGTCTCTCGCAGTGGGTGATGGCCTCCGGGAACAGCAAGTCCTCCGACGTCCCGAAGCAGCGCGAACAGTCGATGAACCATACATGCCAGTTGCGATCTATCAGGGCGTTGCCGAGGTTACTGTCGCGGTTTCCCACCAGATTGTCGAAGACGTGCATGATCTCTCTCTGCTTGTTGAAATGTGCGATGTTCGGCGGATCGAAGCCCTTTTCTCTTCTCTCGTTTTCGGTTATGACCCCCTCGAGCCAGATCTGGACCGAGCCATCGTTTCCCTTGATCGCGTGGCCGATGATTGGAGGTACCCGGTCGATGCCCAACAGGCGGTCCACGTGGTAGGCGGCGATATCATAGCCGTACCAGTCACGCCACGTGAGGTAAATTTTCGACTTGCCAGCAGTCGTATCGCGGATGTTGCGCTTCTTGACGTCGATGTCCTTGAACACCGCGTGGAGTCGAACGCCCTGCCCGTCCAGAAGCATCTTCCTCGGGTCGCTGACACCGACAGGGATCTTCTTAATGGACACTACCGCTGCTGTGCTCAAGAACTGCTCGATCTCCTCGTCCGACTGAAACGGCAGCGGATGCCCGTCCACGTCGAGGAAGAGGTAACCGTCGAACCGGTCAGACGCCGTGTGCACGGTTTGCCGGGTTTCTCCGGTTATCTCCGCGGGGTCTTGTGCACCGGTCGAGATCGCGGGACCGATGGCCGCCAGAAACACACCCGCCACAACAAACAGGCTTTTTACGTTGTCCATTTCTGGCAGGCTAATGAGGATGGTGCGCACCTGTCAAGCTCCACGTAAGTGATCGATGACCAGACACGAGGCGGATACCGCCAACGCGGCAAACATGGGTTCGACACCAAGCGGGTAGCCGCCGGCGCCCGCGCCGAGAATCCACAGACTCGAGGTCGCCGCGGCAAGCACCATGGCGAAGACCGCGCCGGCCTGGCTTGGTCGCCACCGGGAGGGCAGGTGAATGGCCAGAACGGGCAGGAGCAGGGTGGAGGTGACGACCGATCCAACGTGGTGCCATACCTCGACCACCGAATCGAAGAGCATCGCTCCCAACGCCGCGAGCGCCGCCGAAAGAGCGAGGCCCCACCGGGTCCGTCGCCTCTCGGTCTGCGGGTCCTGACCCTTGCGCGCGAAGTCGTGGCCGACGGTTGTGGCGGCGATAAACAGATTCGAGTCGAGGGTCGACATGACCGTCGCGAAGAGCCCGACCGTGAAGAGGGCCGCGGCCCACGGCGACAGTACGAGGGCGGCCAGGGAAGGGTATGCGTTCATTGGGTCCGCGAGGTCGGGCAGCAGCACCCGTGCCGCGAGGCCCGTGAAAATGCTAAGAAAATCGAAGGCGATCCACATGACGACCGAAACCAGTACCCCCGTCCGCGCCACGCGGGGACTCCGTGCGGCGAAAACCCGCTGATAAAAAGAAGGCTCGACCACGGTTTGCAACGCGATCAGGTACCACACCAGTACCGTTTGCCAGCCGAGCCCGCCGTCCCAACTGCGGTGGCCGGCCGGCAGGGCGGCCCAGAGGCCCGAAAGACCGCCGGTTTGGGCGAGGGCGGCCGGCAGGAGGACTAGAAAACCGCCGTACATCAGGAACAGCTGCAGAATGTCGGTGCGGACCACCGCCCGAAAACCGGAGAGGCCGACGTACAGCGCGGAAAACGCTGCCGCAACCACGACCGCGGCCACGGCCGGCCATCCCGTGACCTGTTCGATCAGAACAGCGAGCATCAAGAGATAGGCCACCGGGAGGGTTGCGGAGTAAACGGCGGCGGCGCCGGTGAGCGCTGCCCTGCGGCCGTAGGCTGCGGCCAGCAGGTCAGGAATAGTGATCGCCCCGCTTCGCCGGAGACGAGGGGCCAGCCAGAGGGCGAAGACCGTTGCCGCCAGGTAGTAGGGAATCCCAAAGACCAACCACGTCGAGATGCCGAAGCGCCAGGCATACTCGCCGATGCCCAGAATGCCGCCGTACCAGGTAGTCACCAGGGTCGCGACAAATGCTGGCAGCGTCAATCGGCGACCGGCGAGCAGGTAGTCGACCCCGCCGCCCCCACGCCGCCCGCCCGACAGCACAAGCAGCGCCACGGCGTAGATCACCACCAGGATCAATACGAGCGAGTTCATGTGGAGAGTGTAGCGTTAGCACTCATGTCAACCCCAAACGCGTCATCGCAATCGCTATCGCTATCGGAATCGGTATCGAAAGCTAGAATGGGCTTTGATTTCATCGATAGCGATAGCGATCCCGATAGCGACCGGCTATCCGGACCTCATAACCTATTACCCAAAGCTCACGGGCATTGGGGACTCGGACGTGGACGCGGTACCAAGCGGTTGAAGAGCAACGAATGAGGGCCAGCGGAACCCTAAACTGATCACTGGCAACTGATTACTGATTACTTGTCTCAGACGTGCGGTACACTTAATACGGATCCTAGGGGGGCTTATGCACATTAACGATATCCTCAAGGTTGCGGTCGAGCGCAAGGCGTCAGACATCCACATCAAGGTTGGAGCCCACCCGGTGCTACGCATCGACGGGCGTCTGCAGGTTCTGACCGAGTTCAAACGCATGATGCAGGAGGACACCATCGCGATGGCCTTCTCGATGATGTCATCGCGGCAGAAAGAGCGCTTCAAACACCTGCTCGAGACCGACATCGCCTACTCGGTGCCGGGAATGGGTCGGTTCCGCTGCAATATCTTCCAGCAGCGGGGATCCGTAGGCCTTGTCCTGCGCCTGATTCCCGCGCGCATCCAAACCTTCAAGGAGCTGATGCTGCCTAAGATACTCGAAAAGATCTGTGAGGAGCAGCGCGGGCTGGTTCTGGTCACCGGCACCACCGGATCGGGCAAGTCCACTTCCCTGGCTTCGATGATCGACTTCGTCAACACCCGCCGGATCGAACACATCATGACGATCGAGGACCCGATCGAGTTCCTCCACCGCGACAAGAAATCGATCATCAATCAGCGGGAGGTCGACGTCGACACCAAGCAGTTCTCGAGCGCACTCAGGTCAGCGATGCGTCAGGATCCAGATGTCATCCTGGTCGGCGAGATGCGTGACTACGAGACCATCGAGACCGCGCTATTGGCGGCCGAGACCGGCCACCTGGTCCTCTCCACCCTTCACACCGTGGATGCGACGGAGACCATCAACCGCATCATCTCGGTCTTTCCACCGCACCAGCAGAAGCAGATCCGCATTCAGCTGTCGGCGGTCCTGAAGGCTATCGTTTCCATGCGCCTGTTGCCTCGCGCCGACGGTCTCGGTCGTGTGCCTGCTGTCGAGGTTCTCATTACAACCGGATACATCCGAGACTGCATTGAGAACAAGGAGAAGACCAAGCTCATTCGCGACGCCATCAACCAGGGCACCAGCCAATACGGTATGCAGACTTTCGACCAGTCGCTCTACCTGCTGTACAAGAACGGTCTCATCACTCTCGAGGAGGCGTTGCGACGGGCCACCAACCCGGACGAGTTCAAGCTCAAGATCCAGGGCATCCAGTCCACGGCGGACATCTCCCGCGAGGAGATGGAGGGGGTGTTGGAGCTGGGCACCGAGACCGACCTCGATCCCTTTGCCGACGAATCGCCCTTTGAGTTCGGCGAAAGTGGATGAGAAAGCCGTTAGCTATTAGCTCTTAGCGGTTAGCTCAGGGCCCCCTGGTCCTGCTAATAGCTAATAGCTAACAGCTAACAGCTAATACCTAATGGCTCCTCCACGCGACGCCTATCAGACCGCCCTTGATTTGCTGTCGCGCCGCGATCATTTTTGGCGCGAGCTCTCAGACAAACTCCGCCGCAAGGACTTTCCGGCCGACGAAATCGAGGCGGCCATCGCACGCTGTCAAGACCTCGGTCTGGTAGATGATGAACGGGTCGGCGAGCGTTTTGTCGAGGTGCGGGCCGCGACCCGGGGCTGGGGTCCGAACCGCCTGGCCGCCGAGCTGCGAAAGCGGGGTGTGCCGCGCGACGATGCCGAGAGAATGGCGAGGGTCTCTCCCGAGATGGGTGAGGAGGCCATGCGCACCGCGCTCAAAAAGCTCGAGGTACGGGCGCCCGAGAAGTGGTGGCAGGATAGCCAGCGTCGGGCACGGATGATAAGCTCCCTCATCGCGCGCGGCTTCGAGGCCGACGCAGCGATTTTTGCCATAACGGAAATGGCGGCATCCCGGGAGAACACAGCCGATGCGCTCGATGACCAGTAGAGAGATTCGAAACACCTTTCTGGACTACTTTGCCTCGAAGGGGCATCAGATCGTTCCTTCTTCGCCGCTGCTGCCGGGGGGCGACAGCACGCTGCTCTTCACAAATGCCGGCATGAACCAATTCAAGGACGTCTTCGCCGGTCGTGAGAAGCGCGACTCCAGCCGTGCCTGCTCGACCCAGAAGTGCGTGCGTGCGGGTGGCAAGCACAACGATCTCGAGAACGTCGGCTACACCGCGCGCCACCATACCTTCTTCGAAATGCTCGGCAACTTCTCCTTCGGTGACTACTTCAAGAAGGAGGCGATCGAGTTTGCCTGGGAGCTGCTGATCGATCACTACGGGCTGCCCCTCGATCGGCTCTGGTTCACGGTCTTCACCGACGACGATGATGCCGCTACCCTGTGGGAGGCGGTGGGTGCGCCGCCCGAGCGGATCCTCCGCTTCGGCGAGAAGGACAACTACTGGTCGATGGGGGAGACCGGGCCCTGCGGACCCTGCTCGGAGATCCATTTCGATCGAGGAGAGGATCCTCTGGCGGCCGGTCGGGCCGACCTGGTCAACGGCGACGGCGACGACATCATCGAGATCTGGAACCTGGTCTTCATGCAGTACGACCGCGACGCCGAGGGCAAGCTGCATCCACTGCCGAAACCGTGTGTCGATACCGGCGCCGGTCTCGAGCGTATCGCCACCGTCCTCCAGGGTGTTGAGTCAAACTTCGAGACCGACCTCTTCGTGCCCATCATCGATGCTGTCGCCAAGCTGGCTGAACGGCCCTACGACTCCTCGACTGAGCTGGCGCCGGCGTATCGCGTGATCGCCGACCACGTTCGAGCCTCCACCTTCCTCCTGACCGACGGCGTCGTCCCATCCAACGAGGGCCGCGGCTATGTGCTCCGCCGGATCATCCGGCGTGCCCTGCGCTACGGCCGCCAGTTGGGTCTCGACGGCGCATTCCTCCACACCCTGGTTCCGGTTGTCGTAGACCTGATGGGCGATATCTTTCCCGAACTGGTGGAACGCCGCGAGGTCATTGCTACCCAGCTTCGCCAGGAAGAGGAGCGGTTTGCCAGGACGCTGAACGCCGGGACGGACGTCGCCGGAAAAGAGCTCGAACGCCTCAAGAGGGCGGGGGAGGACGTGGTTCCGGGGGCGGTCGTCTTCGACCTCTACCAGACCCACGGCATCCCGGCAGAGCTGATCGAGGAGTTTGCCCAGGAAGAGGGCTTGCAGATTGACCGCGACGGCTTCGAGGTTGCCCTCGACGAGGAACGGAAACGTGGTCAGGAGTCGTGGCGTGGCGATCTGCTGTCGCACTTCAGACCGGAGTACGAGTGGGTTATGGAGAAAGGCGTTCGATCCGAGTTCGTTGGTTACGACCGATTCCAGCACACGAGCGAGATCACGGCGCTGATCGGCGATGATGGTCTCGAAGACGTGTTGGACACCGGAGAGAGCGGCGAGGCGGTTCTTGCCGAGACACCGCTCTACGCCGAGGCCGGGGGACAGATCGGCGACCGTGGCCGTCTCACCTGGGACGGCGGGAGCGCGGTCGTTCTCGATACCCAGAAACCGATCGAAGGCCTCATCGTCCACCGAATCGTGGTTGAGGCAGGGCGGCTCGAGCTCAAGACCGAGGTGCGCGCGGAGGTGGCCGCGGACACCCGCGTTGACACCCAGCGCAACCACACCGCTACCCATCTCCTCCACGCTGCGCTGCGAAAAGTCCTTGGTGACGCGGCCCAGCAGGCGGGCTCCCTCGTCGAGCCCGACCGGCTGCGATTCGACTTCTCATGGGGCGACCCGGTCGATCCGGAGCAGCTGCGTGAGATAGAGCGCCTGGTCAATGCGGAGATTGTCCACAACCTGCCGGTCAGCAAGGAGATCATGGCCATCGACGATGCGCGGGAGCGCGGCGCCATGGCGCTCTTCGGCGAGAAGTACGGTGACACCGTGCGGGTGGTGACCGTGGGTGATGGCGATTTCTCGGTCGAGCTGTGCGGCGGCTGTCACGTCGATCGTACCGGCGACATCGGTCTGTGCAACATCGTCTCCGAGCGCGGGGTGGCGGCCGGCGTCCGTCGCATCGAGGCGGTGACCGGCCGCGGCGCCATCGAACGTATGCAGGCGCGCGAACTTCTTGCCGAAGAGCTTGCGGGCCGCTACCAGGCATCCTACGAGCAGCTGCCGGAGCTTCTGTCCAAGCGGGATCGGCGGATGGCGGAGCTCGAGGACGAGGTCCGCAATCTCAAGCATCAGCTTGCCTCGGGTGATTCCGGCGGCGGCGACGAGGTCCGGTGCGAGGTGGCGGGATTCGCGGTCCAGGCGCGGCGGGTGCCGGAGATGTCTCCGGCCGAGCTCCGCAACCTCGCCGACACCCTGCGCCAGAAGCTCGGCTCCGGTGTTGTGGTGCTCGGGATGGTGTCGGGCGGCAAGGCCACCCTGCTGGTGGCGGTCACCGACGATCTCACCGACCGCGTGCGCGCGGGCGATGTAGTGCGCGAGCTGGCAACCGTGGTCGGCGGTCGCGGCGGCGGCAAGCCGAACCTCGCTCAGGCCGGTGGGCCCGATGCGGCCAAGCTCGACGAGGCGCTGAAAATGGTTCCGGAGACCGTCGAGAAGCTCACCATAGCCGGCGACTCCTGAAGACACGAGGTATTTCCGCGAGGAGGTGGGCGTGTCCGCTGCCTGCGGTCTCGCCAGAAATCAAACGGAGGAAAAAGACGTGGATAATGGTTCAAGAATCGCCTTTATCGGCCCCGGCGTGATGGCCGAGGCCATGATCGCCGGCCTGATCCGCCAGGCCATCGTCCCTGTAGAATCGATCGTTGTTTCGGGTCCGAGCGCGGCGCGCGTCGAGGAGCTCGGCGACCGTTACGCCATCGAGTCGGCGACCGACAACGCGGCGGCGGCCGATGGTTCCGACGTCGTAGTCCTGGCGGTCAAGCCGCAACGGTTGGACCACGTGATGAACGACCTTCGTGGGTCGATCAAATCGTCGGCGTTGGTTCTCTCCATCGTGGCCGGTGCAACCATCGAGAAGATCGCCGCCGGCCTGGAGCACGGTTCAGTCGTCCGATCGATGCCGAACACTCCGGCCCAGATCGGCGAGGGGATCACCGTCTGGACCGCGGCCGAATCGGTTTCTGACCAGCAGAAGGAGTCTGCCCGGGAGATCCTCACGGCCTTTGGTGACGAGGTCTTCGTCGATGAGGAGAGGTTCCTCGACATGGCAACCGCTCTCTCTGGCACCGGTCCCGCCTACGTCTTTCTATTCATGGAAGCCATGGTGGATGCGGGCGTTCATCTCGGGTTTTCGCGCCGCGTTGCCGAGATCCTGGTAGCCAAGACGATCCGAGGGTCGGTGGATTTCTACTCGAGACCGGACGATCCGTTGCATCTCGCGCGGCTTCGCAACCAGGTGACCTCGCCTGGTGGCACCTCGGCGGCCGCGTTGTATTACCTCGAAAAGGCAGGATTCCGCACCGCCCTGTCGCGGGCCATATGGGCAGCCTACGAACGCTCCCGCGAGCTGGGAGTCGATTCAAGCGCCCACCCGCCGGAATCGTTGCCTCAGGCTCCCGAGTAGCGCGTTCCTTGTCTCACAACCGAATCGCTATCGCTATCGACATGGGCACCACCCAATTGAGGTTTCGATACCGATAGCGATTGCGATAGCGATTACGATAGCGACAGCGACGGACACGGCGGACTTGGACGCAGTAGGCGGGGATAAACCCCGCCCCTACGGTTGTGTTGGTGCTTCCAATTACCCCTTCGGCTTCAAATAACACGCCAACGCCGGCAGGAGGATGATCGCTCCGAGCATGTTGACCAGGAACATGAAGGTCAAGAGGATGCCCATGTCGGCCTGGAACTTGATCGGTGCGAAAATCCAGGTGGCGACCCCGATCGCCAGGGTGATTCCGGTGAAGATCACGCCGCTGCCGGTGAGCTTGAGGGTCGCGAGATAGGCGTCGTGGATCGACTGGCCCTCCTGCAGCAGGCTCCTGAATCGGCTGTATATGTAGATCCCATAGTCGACGCCGATGCCGACACCGAGCGCAACCACCGGTAGGGTCGAGGTCTTGAGACCGATCTCGAGGATGGCCATGAGGGCGTATGCGAGGACCGACACCAGGGCGAGCGGGATCACGATGCACAACGTTCCCTTCACCGATCGGAAGGTAATCAGACACAGCACGATGATCGCCGCAAAGACCCACAACAGGATCGGGAATTGGGCCTCCGAAACCACCTCGTTGGTGGCCGCCATGACGCCGACGTTGCCGGTTGCGAGCCGGAACTTCACGTCTTCCGAACCGTGCTCGGCCTGGTAGGCCTTGACCTCGGCCACGATGCGTTCGATGGTCTCAGCCTTGTGGTCGACGGTGTAGATGTAGACCGGCATGACGCTGCACTCGGCATTCAACAGACCCGTGGCAGTGTCGATGTAGGTCACCGCCTGCGCCATGGTCGAGGGGTTGCGGGGCAGCACGCGCCACTTCAAGCTGCCCTCGTTCCAGCCGGCGTTGATGATCTTGGCGACGATGCCGATGCCGAAGACCGACTGGACGCCGGGAACGTTGCGCATGTGCCACTCGAAGCGGTCGATGGTGGTCATGACGTCGTGCTCGGTGCAGGCCTCGGGGTGCGACTCGACGATCGCGGTGATGACGTCGACGCCGATCGAGAAGTGTTTGGTGATGAAGTCGGTGTCGATGTTGTACTGCGAGTCCGCGCGCAGCTCAGGCACGCCGGCGTGGAGGTCGCCGATCTTGATCTGGGTTGCCTTCCAGCCGCCAACCGCAAAGAGCACGGCCGCCACAGCAAGGATGATCGCCGCGTTTCGAGGTGTCGTCACTCCGCCGAGCATGGACCAAAACCCGTCCAGCTTGGTCGCCCGTTGGTGGAGCCTCTCCTGATAGCTGGCAGGGAGATGGACGTATGAGAGCAGTACCGGTACCAGGATGAGGTCGGTGAGAATGATGACCGCCACGCCGAGGCTGGCGGTGATCGCCATCTCCTGGATCATGCGGATCTGGATCAGCATGATAGTGATGAAGCCGATGGTGTCAGATAGCAGGGCGATCCCCCCAGGCACCAGCAGCCGTCGGAAGGTCGATCGTGCGGCGTCGAGGCTGTCGGCGTCTTCGAAGACCTCCGCTCGGAAGGCCGAGATCATCTGAACGCCGTGGCTCACACCGATGGCAAATATGAGGAACGGCACCAGGATGGACATCGGGTCGATGCCGAAGCCGAGCAGGGTCAGGAGCCCGAGCTGCCAGATGACGGCGACCAGCGCGCACCCGAGCACGATCATGGTCAGCTTGAGGCTCTGCGAGTAGACGTAGACGAAAACCGCCGTGATGATGAAGGCGATCAGGAAAAAGAGCACCACCCTGGCGGCGCCCGATGCGATGTCGCCGATGACCTTGGCGAAGCCGATAATGTGATAGTCGAATTCGACGCCGATCTCGTGATTGCTGTATTTCTCCCGAACCCCCTCGAGCAGACCGGCAACGTCAATGTAGTCAAGCTTCTCGCCGGTGGTCGGGTTGACCTCGAGAAGCTCCGCAACGACGATCGCCGAGCTGAAGTCATTGGCCACAAGCCGGCCCATGTAATTGGACTTGAGGATGTTCTCGCGCACCTTGGCGAGCCCTTCGGGAGTCGGTTCGAAATCGTCTGGGATCACGTTGCCGCCCGAGATGCCGTCCTCGACGACCTCGGTAAAGCGGACGTTGGGTGTGAAGAGCGACATCACCCGCGTCCGATCGACGCCCTCGATGAAAAAGACGTCGTCGGTGAGCTCGGCCAGGACCTCGAAGAACTTGGGAGTGAAGATGTCGCCATCCCGCGCCTTGATGGCGATGACCACCCGATTGGCTCCCCCGAACTGATCGCGGTATTCGACGTAGGTTTTGATGTACTCGTGCTTGAGGGGTAGGAGCTTGGCGAAGCCGGCGTCGATTTTGAGGTGGGATGCCTCATACATCATGAAGATCGTCAGAATGATGAATATGGCGATAACCAATCGACGGTTGTTGAAGATTAGGTTTTCGAGCAAGGTCTTCATGGCGCTACTCCCCCCTTCCGCCGGCGAGCTCGCTCACCGGCAGTAATCGGACACCGAACTCACCGACCAGGAGCAGCGAGTCGTCCGATGCCTGGACCACCGCCTGAATGCCGCGGCGGCTCGACTGCTCAAGGATTTCGAAGGTGCGGCCGCTGTCCGAGGAGACCAGGACGATGCCGCCGAGGCCGGTGATGACGATCATTCCATCGTCGAGACGGATTCCGTCGGTCAACATGGCCACGGTGCCGGTCTCGATCGAAAGCCAGCTCTCTCCCGCATCCTCAGATCGGAAGAGATGGCCGCGGAGACCGAATAGGAGGACGACATCATCCTCGAGCGGGAGAACGCCGAAGAATGAGCCCTGGTAGGGTGTCAGAAGTTCGGTCCACGTCGTGCCCCCGTCGTCCGATCGAAATGCCGTACCCGCCTCGCCTGCCATATAGAGGCGCCCGTCCGCAGCGCGTGCGATCTGGTGCAGATGCCAGTCGGTATCGCCGATCGGCTCAAAGCTCCAGGTCGTGCCGCCGTCGGAGGTCGTGTAGAAGCTGCCATACGCTCCGATGGCGATGCCGTTCTCGGCATCCGAGAACCAGACGTCGAAGAACGGCGCCTCGTTCTCAGGCGCCCAGTGCACGCGCTCCCAGGTCACGCCTCCGTCCTTCGTGCGCAGGATCACCGAGTCATGGCCCACCACCCAACCGAGGTTGCGGTCGAAAAAGTCAACGCCGGTGAGGGTCGCCCTTGTCGGCACCTCTGCCTGCTGCCACGTCTCACCGCCGTCCGACGAGATGAGGATGTGGCCGCGATGGCCCACCGCCACCAGCGCACCGTCCACGGCAACGGCGTCCAGCTTCAATGAACGAGCGGCGAGGGGGGCCTGGATCGACATCTCGGGCGCATCCTCGTCCTGTGCCGGTGCTTGATGCGCGGGGCTCAAGGCGAGGACCACCGCGATAGCGATGAGGGTCCACCAAATTCGGGAAGGGGAGGAAGCGAATCGGGTCATGCGTTTATCGACCCGTGCGTGCGGGTTGCCCACCAAAAGGGAGTTCATCAGCCGTTCTCCTGTGGTTTGTCAAAACAAAAAGCGGTCGGACCGTTGCCGGCCCGACCGCCGATTATCGGTTGTTCAGCGCTTGCCCGCGCGGCGCAGGGCTGCCGGAGTGTAGTCCTCCGCCGTCCGTTTGATGTTGAACTTGTAGGGCGGGTTCTCGCTGTTGAGGCCGATCGCCAGGTAGCGGCCCGCCTGGAGGTCGGTGTGGACCTCGAGGGCGGTCCAGATGGCCGGCACGTTGTAGTAGTTGATGACGTGCGCTTCGGAGACCCGCCATAGCTGGTCGCGCTTGTCATAGGCATCGACAGCGACGATCTGCCAGCTGTCCTCGTCAAGGTAGAAGGTGCGCCTCTTGTAAATGTGGCGAGCGCCCTCCTTGAGGGTCGCGTCCACCACCCACACCCGGTGCAGTTCGTAGCGCGCCAGATCCTGGTTGATGTGGAGCGGCGTCAAGATGTCCTTGTTCTTCACGGTTGGGTCCTGGAGCTTGTAGGAGTTGTAGGGGATGTAGATTTCTTTCTTTCCTACGAGCTCCCAGTCGTAGCGGTCGACTGCGCCGTTGTACATATCGAACTGGTCCGAGGTGCGCATGGCGTCGGCGGCCGTGCCCGGGTTGTCGTAGGCCACGTTGGGGGCGCGCCGGACCCGCCGCTGACCCGGGTTGTAGAGCCACGCCTGGCGGTGCTCCTTGACCTGGTTCATCGACTCCTGGACCAGGAGGATGCCGCCGGCGAGCCGGGCGGGCGCCATCACCTCCTGTTTGAAGTAGAGGACCTTGTTATTGAGGTCGGCCTCGGTCTTGCCCTCCATGCTGTAGAGCATGTAGAACTCGTCGTGGAACTGGACCAGCGTGTACTTGCCGCCGCGGGTCGGCGCTGCCTGGCCGATGTCACGCGCGGCGCTGTCCGAGCGGTAGCGCAGGATGTGATTCCAGATCCCCTCGACACCCTGCTTGGGGATCGGGAAGGGGATACCGTTGATGGCGCCCTCGACACCGTAGCCGTTCTCCACGGTGTGGGCGGTCGCCGCGATCTGCTTGGTCATGTCATAGATCCGCTGCGGGAAGGAGGCGCTGCGGTGGGTCGGGTAGACATTCATCTTGTACGTTTCGGGGTAGGTCGCGAAGAGAGCTTTCTGGCCTACGGTGAGCTTGTCCGCGTACTGGTCGACGTTGCCGGCCGTGATGGTAAAGAGGACCTTTTCGTCAGCGTACGGATTGACGTAGTGCTCGCCCAGTACGTATGAGGCCGGTGGGGTCGTGATGCCGCCGGTCCAGGCCGGGATCGTGCCATCGGCGTTACCGGCCTTGGTGCCGCCCAGAGGTGTGAGCTCGTTTCCGAGCTTGGCGATCTCCTCCGACGTAGCCTCGGCCCATGCCGGGACCGAAGCCCCGGCGACGAGCACCAGTGCGCATCCGAGGATCAAAAGTGAGTTCTTTCTCATAGTTATTGCCTCCTCTCGCCTAGAACGAGTACTTGATGAAACCGCCGACAAAATCGCGGTCGTTGATCAGATTCCAGCGGCTCGCGCCGCTGTAGGTCGTGTAGCTCAGATCGACCTGCCAGGCGTTCTGATAACCGGCCTGGAGACCGATCGTGAACGCCCTGCGGCCGTCGATGAAGGACCCGCCGGGCCCCGGTGTGACACCGCTGACATCGTGCTGCCACGCAAAGCGCGGTGACAGGCTCCAGGCGCCGATGGCGTTGTTGTAGGTGAGACGACCCGCGAGGCGGTATCCCCAGGAGAAGTCGTCGGCAAAGTGCTCGGGTCGCTCCCACTCCTTGCCAACGTGGGCGCCGATTGCGGTGTTGAGGGGGTTGCCGCTGGTGTAGGTGCCGGGCCCCTCGAAACGGAGCACGTCCTTGTCGGGCATGTCGAAGACCCAATTGAAGCCGAACTCCCCGAGTATCACGGCCTGGTTGGCACCGAGGAAGTTCGAGGCGATCTTGGTCAGCGTGAACTGGAGCTGGCTCGAGTCCAGAAGTCGGTAGCCTTCAATCACCTCGGAGAACCCGACCCCCCCAGGAGCGACCTGGTTGGTCGCAGCGAGGTATGGGGATATCGGCGACAGCGAGGCGAAGAGGAGCTCGACGTCGTCCATCTGGTAGGGCTGGTCTTGGCGGTAGGAGACCTCGCCCTGGAAGGCGATGCCCGAGGTGCCGAGCGTCGCGTTCCAGCTCACACCGTAGAGCTTGATGTCCTCGGGGTAGGCCGTGAACCAGTTGGCGGAGTTCGCATAGACCGCCAATCCGACGGCGGAGGCGACCTGCGCCGCCAATGCGTCGATCTCGGGGCTGACGCCCGGTGGGACCCCGGCCATGTAGTAGAACATCAGCGCCGCCGCCCCGCCCCTCGCCGTCATCTCCGGGACGATTGACACGGGCCCGGTGATGCCGTTGATGGTCGGGAGCCGGCTGTGGATATTCATATAGTAAAAGCCGAACTCGGTGCCGCCCCAGTTCGGCAGGAACCAGCGCAGGGCGAGACCGTACTGGCCACCGTCATCAGCATCCACCGTGTCGGCGCGAGGAACGCCCATGAACGGACCATCGAGGGGCGGAATCATATACGGTGGTGATTCGCCGGTGTCGGGGAAGGAGGCGAACTGTAAGAACACAGTTGTTCCACCTGGACCGACGAAGTCGTTGGTCGAGAAGTAGGTTCCCGGCGGGTCGATGACGATGGGTTCCCACTCGTACTCGTAGAAGGCTTCGACAGAGACGCTCGACGACAGGTCGAAGGAAGCCCACACCATGCCGAGAGGCCGGAAGGCCTCGCGGAGCTCGGCGCCCGGCACCCGCAGTGCCGACACGTCCACCGGGTTGATGACGCTCAAGCCCCCCTGAATGAAGGTGCTCTCACCCCAGTTGATGACCTGCTGGCCGACCCGGATCTCGCCGCCCGGGAACTGCCACCAGGCGTAGGCGTCGAGCAGCTCGGTGCGGCTGCCGGCCCAGTCGAGGGCCTCCTGGGTGAGCTCGGTGCGCGCCAGGTCTCCGTTCTCGAGCGCGAAGTCATAGAAGCCGCTGCCGCGCGCGAAGAAGCCGATGCGGTGCGCACCCCATCCTTCGTACGAGAATCCGAGATCGATGGTCGCCTTGAGGGTGTTACTGACGATGTCACCCTTGTCGAAGTTGAGGTTGCCGTCGTCACCGTTGACCGACCACGCGGTGCCGCCCTCAAATGGACTGATGATCGCCGGATCGCGCTCAGCAACGCGGTATCGACCACCCCACGACAGAGTAGTGTCGAGGTTGAGGCGGTAATTGCCACTCTTGCCCGACAGATCGATCGCCTCTGCCGGTGCGGTGAAGACCACCGTCAGGGCTATCGCGAGGACAATCACTGCGACGTCTCGTGCCCTCGGGATCAGCTTGAATTCTGACATCTTGCTCATCTCCTCCCTCCAATCGTTCGTTCTATTGGTGAGTTTCCTTGACACAAAAAAACGACCCTCCGGCACGATTGCCTGGAGGGTCTGAAATGAAGTTAGAAAATCCGAAGACGCCGGGGAGCGGTGTTTTGTGGGCGGAGGGTCGATAAAAACGACCCCGTTGATGCGACTCGCGGCTTTCGGCATTCGTCGCAACGCCGTCCCCCTTCCCCGATCAAAACAAAAACAAACTGGCTCGATCATCCGCTCATATTGGCGTCGCCGATCATAACACAGCGGTGAGGTCAACTTCCTGCGAATGAACCGCTTCTGATCTTGAGACTTCATCTTAGGAATCAATCATCCTGCAATCGGCGCCACCTCGATGCTGGTGCTGTGGTCGCTCACCTTGATCTGCGCGGACTCCTCCTCGGGAACGCCGAGGAACTCGGCAACCGAGGCGACGAGCTTCGAGTACCACACGGTCGCGGTCACCGTGACCGTACCTGGCGCCACGTGCTTGGGAAGCGTCCAGCTGAAGGTCTCGTTGACAGCCTCGAGCGGCGCCAGGCGATAGTCCGGACCGAAGGCTGCGGTGTTCCACTGGGCGACGGTCATCCGACCCTCGGGGTCGAGGTAGGGCAGGCGGAAGATGCGGTCGCCGGCCGGAACCGGCGCGTCGCGGAGCAGCCCCTTGAAGTTCTCGATGTCCTGGATGTCGCCGAAGTCCTGGTAGGCCAGCGCGTCCGCGGAGGCGATGGTCCAGGCCTCGCCCTCGAAGCCTTTTGGGTCCACCGGCAGGTGGTACTCGCGTCCCGCCGAGTCGACCGCGATCACGTCGAGCCACAGCAGACGTTCTTCGGCCGAGCCCGAGGGGATGGAGTGGGCCGCCTTGGCGTTGACCACGGTGGCGGTGAAGACCGTCTCCTCACCGGCTTTCGTACGGTCGGCGTTCGAGTGGATCCGCACCTCCACGGAACCCGCCAACTTGCCGGCGTCGTGGGCGCCGTGGAAGAGGTGCTGGCGGACGTCGGGGTGATCCACACCTCCGGCCTCCGGCGCCGAATTCCCGGCCGCGGGCGGCATGTGGCAGTCCTGGCAGACGATGCCCGCCTTCGCCTGCGGGCTTTTCTGCCACTCGAGGTGCGTGGCCTTGACCCACAGCCCCCACGGGTCTTTTTCGTTGTGGCAGGTGCCGCAGAGCTCGGAGGTCATCATGAACGGGTTGGCGGCGATCTCGTGACCGGGGCTTTCGGTTCCGGTGCGAACACCCTGCTTTACCTCGCCCGGCTCGACGATGAAGTTGAAGTTGAAGGGCACATCGCCCTCAAAGCCGACGATCGAATGGCAGAGGTCGCAGCTCACGCCCTCGTTGGCGCGGGTGCCCTCGGCCGGGCGCTTGGGCGGGATGTCGCCGGCGAGGAAGGCGAGCGGTGCGTGGCAGCCGTTGCAACCGGCCTTGACGCCGGCCACCTTCGCCACCTTCTCGGCGTGCGGCAGGGCGAGCTCGAAGTACTCGATCTCGTCCCAGTGGTGGGTGAAGGACTGCGACATCATCGCCTGCTCGTACTGGCGGGCGATGGTCGTGTGGCACTCGGCGCACACCTCGTTGGGCTCGAAGTCGTCGTAGGACCTGGTGCCGAGGGCGGCATTGCCCGCTGGCCCGGCTGCGTAGGCGACGACGATTGCCAGGGGAATGACAGCCATTACGGCCAACAGTCGTTTCTTCATGGGATCCTCCTTGCGGCCCCACGCTACGCTTCACCTCAGTCGCTGTCAATTTGAGAGGTTGTCGAAAAGCTCAATGATTCGAAGGACTTGGCCCAGATGCCGGATACCAGATACCAGATACCAGATTCCAGGCCCACTCACCCCTTGACATCGAAATGGGTGAGTTTACGATTTTGTCGCATCCGGCATCCGGCATCCGGCATCCGGCATCCGGCATCCGGCATCCGGCATCCGGCATCGGGCGGGTGGCTCACCCGCCGCCCGCCAGCAGCCAGCAGGCGCCGGCGCTCGAGGTGCGCTCTTCGCGCTGGACGGTCAGACCAGCCTCAGCGGCGAGTTCGGCCATGGAACGGGCGACGAAGGTCGGGTAGTGGGGCCCTTCGATCCACTCGATGAAACGCACATTCCAACGGCCCGGACCGGAGTAGTCGAAGACAAGCACGTGCCGGCGAGCGAGACGGCGCGCCTGGCAGAGGGCGAAGCGGCGCATCTGTGGCGGCATGCCGTGAAGGACGTAGGCCAGGGCGACCACGTCGTAGGCTTCGTCCTGAAGCTGAGGGAGATCGGCGAGATCCATCAACCGGATGTCGGCCTCCGGGAGTCGCCGCCGCGCCCGTTTCAGTAGGCGTGCCGCGAAGTCGATCCCCGCCACCTGGTGGCCGCGCTCGGCAAACGCCGCTGCCAAAGTGCCGGTTCCGGTTGCGAGATCGAGGACCGTGAGCTCGGGTTCGAGGCTCAGGCTTTCCAGCGCCTTTCG
>Ga0164313_10000348_pt1 | contig 36146 bp, 34 predicted proteins | sample GuaBasSedimGuay4_FD_113735 | JGI IMG/M metagenome (GOLD analysis project Ga0164313, IMG submission 113735) | Subseafloor sediment microbial communities from Guaymas Basin, Gulf of California, Mexico - Guay4, Core 4569-4, 0-3 cm | ecosystem: Environmental > Aquatic > Marine > Hydrothermal vents...
CAGGGGTATTCGCATCAATGCGGTAAGTCCCGGTCTTTTGCAAGTTTCTGTTGAACGCTACGATGGATTCTTTCCGGGCCACGAACCGGTTTCTTCGGAGCGGGTCGGATTAGCTTATTGTAAAAGTGTCGAGGGAGTTGTTAACGGCCAGGTAATAATCGTCGCCTGATTGAAACTGTCGATGTCTACTCCTGCGAAACTGCGACGCATAGCCCTCAATCAACAAGGTTTGTTGAAGACCGATGGTTTCGGCCGCGGCAAGGCGGCGACATTGAGAGCGATTGAACACCTCGGTTACGTACAAATCGATACCATCTCTGTGGTTGAACGCGCACATCACCATGTCCTGTGGTCGCGGGTTTCCAACTACCAGCCAAAGTTTCTCGAGCAACTGGTGAAACAACGCCAGCTATTCGAGTACTGGTATCACGCCGCGTCCTGGCTGCCGATGCGCGACTATCGTTTTGCCCTGCCGCGTATGGCGAGCATAAATGGTGACCGCAGCTGGTTCAAAGGTGGCGACAGCAAGTTGCTTAACCATATCCTTGAACGTGTAAGAGCCGAAGGGCCGTTACGGGCGCGTGATTTCGAGGATACGCGAACCGGCAAGAAAGAATGGTGGGACTGGAAACCAGCCAAGCGCGCACTTGAGCAATTGTTCATGCAGGGCGATTTAATGGTCAGAGGACGGCAAGGTTTTCAAAAGGTTTACGATCTCACCGAGCGTGTATTGCCGGACTGGGTCGATACGCGTCATCCAGATATGCAAGAGTATGCCGGTTACCTGTTAGATACCACGCTGGCCGCGCATGGTTTTGCAACCCGGAAATCCATGATCTATTTACGCAAGGGGCAGGCGCTACGCGATGCAATCGGCGAACAACTGCAGGCCCGAGTAGAAGCAGGCGATCTAGTCACGATCAAGCTGGGTGATAACAACACAGCCTACGCAAACCCAGAATTACTCGAATGCCGGGCTCCACATACCAGTTCAACCGTCAAAATACTCTCGCCGTTTGATAACCTCGTAATCCAGCGTGAACGTGGGCGCGATATTTTCAATTTCGATTACCAGATTGAGTGTTATGTGCCACAACCGAAACGACAGTTCGGTTATTTTTGCCTGCCCATTTTATACCGGGACCGACTGGTTGGGCGCATCGATTGCAAGGCCAATCGAAAGCAGCAAATACTTGAATTGAAATCTGTTCATGTTGAACGAAAAGTGGATGATGAGTTTGCCGACAGGTTGCAACAGTCGGTTGAATCGTTTGCTGCTTTTAACGGATGTCATGAGGTTTCTATGCCAAAGGTGGTTGATAGCGGGGTGTGATAGTTCAGCAAAATTCCCCGCACCCTAACCCTCTCCCCAACGGGGCGAGGGGATAATAATACTCCCTCTCCCCGTTGGGGAGAGGGCAGGGGTGAGGGGTATCCGCCATTAGCGAAGTCCAGAAACCTGCAAATATATCCCTTATAATGCGCGCGCTTCTAACCAGTCATAAAAATCAAGGATAATGGAAACCTTTTTCGGCCAACTGCAGATTTTCGAATTCACCACGACCCAACTCGCGTTTACCCTGGCGATATTTATCTGGTCCGGGTTTGTGCGCAGCGGCCTGGGTTTTGGCGGTGCCGCGCTGGCGTTGCCATTGATGCTACTGGTTTACGATCAGCCGCTTTTCTGGCTGCCCATGATTGGTATTCATTTGTTGATTTTTTCGGCACTGACTCTACGCACGCGTTTGCACAATGTTGACTGGCAGACGTTGAAGAAAACCAGCATTTATATCTTCCCGGCTAAACTGGTCGGCGTGTTTGGGTTGTTGAGTCTTCCCAACGACTGGCTAATTATCATCATTTACAGTATCACGCTGCTGTACGCGCTGTTATGGATACTGGACCTGCGAATCCACAGTGAAAAAGGCTGGACTGACAAGCTATTGCTCGCAATTGGCGGATATTTTTCCGGTACCTCGTTGACTGGCGCACCGCTAATTGTGGCGGTTTATGCCCATATGATTAGTCGGCAGCGTTTACGAGATACGCTTTTTGTATTGTGGTTTATCCTTGTCACCATCAAGCTCACTACGCTTGCCACATTTGGCGTTGATTTACAAATTACCAGCGCACTATTACTTGTACCAGTGGCTGCTATCGGACATTTTTTCGGTCTCAGGGCGCACGATTATATGCAACAAAACGATAGAATTTTTAAACGAGTACTAGGTTCGATCCTGATAGCTATCAGTGCCATTGGGCTCAGCAGTCTGGTTTGATCACTGCTGCCGGCAATCGCGGGTCAGCAGTCAAAGCTCGAACAACACATCTGATCGAATAATATACTTCGAGCCTGAAACAATTGCTTCCGAACTATGCAGGCAATGCAGTGGATGCATGCCATGGGGGAAGCAAAGCACGCCGCCGACCGGGGTCCGTACATTCACCACGGTAGTTTGATCGTGATTGTTGGATGGCAGGTAGAATTGAGTGCGTCCGCCTTCATACGCATCGCTTAAAAATAATAGAAATGTTAGCTGGCTCCAGCGATCCGAAAACGCATTCGTAACCAGCTGCCGGTCGATGACCTTGCTGCCCGGCCAGGCACCATCGGTATGCGGACTAAAGTAGTCACCGGCCTGATATCGATAAAATCGAAAACGACCATTCAAGCCGAGTGCCCGTTTACCGTGATGAATTCCCTGTTCATCGGCCATCATTGGCTCACACCGCTGCCAGATGGTATTAGTAGTTAAATCATCGGTTACCCAGGTAAGACTGTCGTTATGACGAACCGAACGCGGCAGTGAAACCGCAGCGTCTGGCAAATAGCCGAGGGATTCGGTAAGCCCGATCATTTGCCGGCATTCTGAAATAGAAAGGACATTCAGCAGTTGGAATACACCGGGCACAGACTCAACTTCGATACGTTCGATATTTGCTGGAGTCTCTAACCCCAGTTCGGCGGGATTGACCGAATCGCTGGCCCAGGTCGGTATCGCCGGATGTTCAGCCCCGGGTTCCCTGGCAACAATATAAAAGCCTTCTGGTTTTTGATTCGTTTGTGTAGCCATTATAAAAAAACTATCGGGCATCCTTTCAGATCACCAGGTCGCGGTGTTCAAAATGACCTGTGTCAGAGACGACATAATCAAACAGAATCGTCCTGTTTTCACCGCTCTGCAATTGTACCCCTTAATGGTGACTACCGACTTAAGTGATTTCGGTAGAGAATTCATTTTATCGTGAGGGCATATAAATTCTTTTGTGGAGGAGAATAAATGACAATTCAACAAGATTCCTCGAAATCCGGTGATGACTCAATCGCGGCCGACATCAAGGGCGTCGAGAAAATTTACAATCCATGTGCGCAGCATGCGCACATGGCTCTCTCCGAAATCAACCTCGAAATCAAGAGCAATGAGTTCTTTACCCTGCTTGGCCCGTCGGGTTGCGGCAAAACTACCTTGCTGCGCATATTGGCCGGTTTTGAACAGCCGACCAAAGGTCATTGCAGAATTTTCGGTCAGGAAGTTGTTAATCTTCCGCCGGAAGCACGGCCAGTCAACACGGTTTTTCAACAATACGCATTGTTCCCGCATTTTACGGTTCGACGCAACATTGGTTTCGGTCTCGAAATGCTTGGCGCCAATAAAGCTGAAATTAACAGGACCACGGACGAAATGCTCGCACTCGTTCACATGCAGGAATACGCGGACAGAAAACCTGATCAGTTGTCTGGCGGGCAGAGACAGCGCGTTGCCCTGGCCAGGGCGCTGGCCCCCAAACCGAAGATACTTTTGCTCGATGAGCCGCTTTCGGCGCTCGACCTGAAACTGCGCCAGAAGATGCGTCAGGAATTAAAGGCGTTGCAACGCGAAACAGGCATTACCTTTGTTTTCGTTACGCATGACCAGGAAGAGGCACTGGCGATGAGTGACAGGGTGGCGATTTTGCACGATGGCGTTATGCAACAGATGGGCCCACCCGACGACATCTACGAGTTTCCCAAGAATCGCTTTGTTGCAGATTTTATTGGTGAATCCAATCTGCTCGAGGCCAGGGTCCTGCGCTCTAGTGGGGGCGAGGTTGAATGTCAGGTGGATGGACTCGGAGACATCGTTATCGAGTCCGATGTTGCGGTGGCGCCGAACCAGGCGGTGGTGATTTCAATCAGGCCGGAACGGGTTCAGTTTAGATCGGCAGGCTCTTCGAGAGATAGCAAGGACCTCAGCCCGCTCATTGTTTGCGAACGGACATACCTCGGCAGTGCGGTTGAATACCTGCTCAAGGTCAAGGATCAATTTATAAAAGTGCGGTCTCCACGTGGCGGGGTTCGTGGCAAGCTTGATTTCGAACTGGGTGACGAGGCAGTCATCGAATTCGAAGATGGCGCGGCACGGATTTTGGTGAACTGATCATGGCTAATACGATCGAAAGCCGAAAAAACGTGATGATAGCGGGACTTATCCTGCCGCCATTAGCCGTCATTACCCTGTTCATGATCGCGCCTGTCGGCATCATGTTCGTTTATTCATTCCTGGAGCCCGATACCTACGGCGGCGTGGTCTGGAGCTTCTCACCCGAAGCCTATATCCAGTTTCTGTTCGAACGCGATATTTTCGACGAAACCCTGTCTTTTTCGTCGGACTACCTGAGCATCTTTGGTCGTTCGATACTCCAGGCTTTCATCGCTACTGCTCTTTGCCTGATCATTGGCATACCGACAGCCTATTACATCGCCACGCGGCCCGGTAATCAGAAAAGTATGTGGCTTTTCATCATAACGATTCCCTATTGGGTTAATTTGCTGGTGAGGACGATTGCGCTGCTTTTTGTACTGCGATCCGATGGTCCGGTAAATGAAACGCTGATGTTCCTGCATATCATCTCCGAACCGCTCAAATTATCCTACAACGAATTCGCGATTGGTACCGGCCTTGTCTACAGTTTTCTGCCATTCATGATTTTGCCGCTTTATGCGGCCTTTGAAAGGTTTGATTTCAATTTGCTCGAAGCTGCTTACGATCTATACGCGAGCCGAACCCAGGCATTTTTCAAAATTCTGTTGCCGATTATGCGCCCCGGGCTTATAGCCGGCAGTCTGCTTGTCTTCATTCCAAGTGTCGGCTCCTTCCTGGCCCCGGACATACTCGGCGGCGGCAAGAAAATGATGATCGGAAATTTGATTGCAATGCAGTTCCAGGGGTCGCGTAACTGGCCTTTCGGCGCCGCGGTATCGATGATCCTGCTGTCGCTTACCCTGGTTACATTAATCTATTTTGCCGTTCGCGCATCGAAAAAAACAGAATCAAAGGAGGCAGCATAGATGTTTAATTCTCGTCTCAAGGATCTTCGTAATTTTACCGGCTTTGGTCTCATGGCCGGGCTTTGCGTCGCATTTCTGTATGCTCCGATTGTGTTTCTGCTGACCTATTCTTTCAATGCGGGTCGGTCTGTCAGTATCTGGAGTGGTTTCAGTTTTCGCTGGTACGAGGCGGTGTTCAACAACTCCGATATCCAGTCGGCGACTGCCAATTCATTAATCATTGCCGTTATTGCCGCCAGCATTGCCTCGGTTTTGGCAACGGGTGCTGCGATTGCAACGGTTCGCTACGAGTTCAAAGGCCGGCAAGCGACTTTTGGATTGCTGAATTTTCCATTATTTGTCCCAGAAATTGTTACTGCGGTCGCGTCCCTGGTTTTCTTCGTGGCAATCGGCATGAACCTGGGGATGTTGACCATTATCATCAGCCATACGGTGTTCTGCATACCATTCGCCTACCTGCCAATCCGTGCCCGCCTCGAATCCATGGACGACACGCTCGAAGGTGCCGCAGCCGATCTCTACGCATCGCCTGCGAAAGCCTTTTTTCACATAACCCTGCCGTTGCTAGTGCCGGGTCTGATTTCAGGCTGGCTGCTGGCTTTCATCATCTCGCTCGATGATTTCATGATTACGACCATGGTTACCGGTCCCGGGGCGACGACATTGCCATTGCATATATACGGCATGTTGCGCCTTGGAATGACACCCGAGGTCAATGCCATTTCCAGTCTTTTGGTCCTCGCTTCGACCCTGCTGGTAATCGTAGCCGGGTTCCTGGGACGCGTAGACAAACACTAATCAACATCATTATTTTAAGGAGACAATCATGCTAGTAGGTATACCCAAAGAAATTAAAAACCACGAGTACCGGGTGGGGATGTCCCCCGCCAGTGCCCGCGAACTGGTCAAGCACGGTCACGAGGTCATGGTCGAGGCCAACGCCGGTGTCGGCATTGGCGCCGCTGACAGCGAATACCTGGCTATCGGCGCCAGCGTAGTTGATAGCGCCGAAGAAATCTTCGCCAAAGCCGACATGATCATCAAGGTCAAGGAGCCGCAGGCGGTAGAACGGGCGATGCTGCGCGAAGGCCAGTTGCTTTATACCTACCTCCACCTCGCGCCGGATCCTGAACAGACCCGGGATTTGGTGGAAAGCGGCGCGACCTGCGTTGCCTATGAAACAGTGACCTCACCGCATGGTGGGTTGCCATTATTGGCGCCTATGTCCAAGGTCGCCGGGCGTATGTCGATCCAGGCAGGCGCCTATTGCCTGGAGAAGTCCCACGGCGGATTGGGTATGCTGCTCGGCGGCGTTCCCGGTGTGGACCCGGCCAAGGTGGTAGTCCTCGGTTCGGGGGTTGTCGGAACCCACGCCACGCACATCGCCGTCGGCATGGGCGCTGATGTCTGGGTGATTGACAACAATGCAGACGCGATTGAGCGCCACTGGGCCCAGTTCGGCCGTGGCACCAACACGGTATTTTCCATTGCGGATGCGGTCGAGCGTCATGTTCTCGATGCCGACCTGGTGATCGGCGGCGTATTAATTCCCGGCGCGGAAGCGCCCAAGCTGGTGACTGCCGAAATGGTGAAGAACATGAAACCCGGTTCGGTGATAGTCGATGTCGCTATCGACCAGGGTGGTTGCTGTGAAACATCGAGAGCTACCACCCACGCCGAACCGACCTACGTGGTTGACGACGTGGTGCATTACTGCGTGGCCAACATGCCAGGCGGTGTACCGCGTACCTCAACCTACGCGCTCAACAATGTCACCTTGCCGTATGCCATTGCACTGGCTAACAAGGGCGCAAAACAGGCCCTGCTCGATGATGTCCATCTTCGCAATGGCCTCAACGTGTTTGCGGGCAAAATTACCTACCGTGAGGTGGCGGACGACCTCGGCTATGAATATGTGGATGCCGAGACTGCGCTGAAAGCGTAAAGCTAAATTTATTTACCTAACAATGACAATGGAGAAAACGATGAAAAATATACTTAACAAAACCTGGCAGATGTTTGCGGGTGTTTCAATTGCGGCATCTATGGCATGGGCGGCGCCTGTTATGGCCGCCGGCGATCTGAACATCTATAACTGGGGCGAATACACGCCGCCGGAAATGATTGAGAAATTCGAAAAAGCCTACGATGTAAAGGTTCGTATTGATACCTATGATTCGATGGAAACCATGCTCGCCAAGCTCAAATCCGGTGCAGGTGATTACGATATCATTGTGCCCGGCGATGGTATGGTTTCGATCCTGATTAAGGAAGGCCTGTTGCAGCAGATTAATACTTTTGAGATGGAGAACTATGCCAACGTTGCCGATAGATGGCGCGATGTCTATTGGGACAAGGGCCGGAAATATTCTGCCCCCTGGGCCTGGGGCTCCACCGCCTTTGTTGTCGATACCGATATCGTCAAGGGTGATTACAATACCCTCAAGGTACTGTTTGATCCGGAAGACGCCGTCAAAGGCAAAATCAACATGCTGCGCGACGTCAATGACGTCATCAATATGGCATTGCGCTATCTCGACCTGCCGCGCTGCAACGCCAATCCGGCCGATCTGAAGCAGGTTCTGGCACTGCTGCTGGAGCAAAAAGAATCGCTGTTGAGTTATAACTCTGAAACCAAGGAGCTTCTGGTTTCCGGCGAAGCGACTGTATCCATGAGCTGGAACGGTTACGCGATGCGCTCGCGTGCCGAGAAATCTTCTTTGAAATACGTTTATCCGAGGGAAGGTTTCACTGGCTGGATGGATAATGTCGCGGTTCCAAGCGGGGCGACCAATCTTGAAAACGCGAAGCTGTTTGTCAACTTCGTCATGGCCCCTGAAAACGCGGCAATGATCACCAGTTATGCCAATTATTCGAATGGCATCACCGGCAGTGATAAATTTTATGACGCATCGTTGGCCGCCGCACCAGAACTGAACCCGCCCGCCGATGCGCCGGCACCCGAGTTTGTTCCCGATTGCGGACCGAAGGTCACCAAACTCTATGACCGAGTGTGGACCAAACTGCTGCTCTAGGAATCAGCCATTAGTGCAGGAAACTGACGGTAGCGAGATTTGTCCCGCTGCCGCCAGGCTACTTAACCAATTTATTTCAGGGTATTTGACTACGAAGGCGATGACTATGAACGCGATAAACATGAATACAGAAAATAGCGCCTGGGAAAAAGACCGGGCTCATTTACTACACCCTTATGCAGATTTCTCAAAATTTGCCGGCGAGGGCAGCCAGGTCATCGAGAAAGCCGAGGGACTCTACGTTACCGATTCGACCGGTAAGCGCTTCCTCGATGGCATTGCCGGGTTGTGGTGTGTAAACATCGGTCACGGGCGCAAGGAAATGGCCGACGCTATATCGCAGCAGGTGCTCGATATGCAGTATTACAATCCATTTGGGCATTCGACCAATATCCCGGCTTCAGAACTGGCGGAGAAAATCACGCATCTTGCGCCGGGCGATCTCAATCATGTGTATTACACAACTGGTGGTTCGACCGCCAACGACGCTGCAATACGCCTGGTGCACTATTATTTCAGCATGAAGGGTATGCACAACAAGAAAAAAATAATTTCTCGAATCAACGGATACCATGGTGCGACCTACGTAGCGGCGAGCCTGACCGGAATTCACGGTACCAAGATGGGCTTTGACAGCATTGGCGATGATTTCATCCACCATGTATCGGCGGCGGATTGTTACAATAAGCCTGACGGCATGAGTGATGAAAGCTATTGCGATTTCCTCGTTACCGAATTCGAGAACCGTATCCTGCAACTTGGCCCGGACAATGTCGCGGCCTTCATCGCCGAACCAATAATGGGAGCTGGTGGCGTATTGATCGCGCCACAGGGCTATCACAAGCGCATGTACGACATATGCCAAAGCTATGGCATGCTCTACATTGCCGATGAAGTCGTGACAGCCTTCGGACGCCTTGGTGAATGGTACGCCTCGGAATCGCTGTACGGCTATACCCCTGATATGCTGGTTTGTGCCAAGGGTATAACCTCAGGATACATCCCGCTTGGCGCGACCCTGATATCATCGGAAATCTATGACGTTATCAGTCGTCCGCAATGCGAGGGCGGTGTGTTTACGATGGGCTTGACTTACTTTGGTCATCCGGTCGCATGTGCCGCGGCGCTCAAGAACATCGAAATCCTGGAACGTGAGAACTTGCCTGGCAATGCCAGGGACGTCGGCCGGCATCTTCAGGAGGCGGCCAAATCGCTACTCGATATTCCGATTGTCGGTGATGTGCGCGGTCGCGGCTTGATGCTCGGTATCGACCTGGTTGAAGATAAAGCGACCAAAGCGCCAATCACCGGGAATGCCAGCGACCATATTTTCCGCTCATGCCTGGAACGCGGTGTGATCGTACGGCCGGTCGGCAGTCGCATCATTATTTCGCCGCCGTTGGTTGTGACAACCGCGGATTGTGACGTTATCATCGCTGCTCTTAGTGAGTCGATTACAGAATTTGCTGCGAATCGTTAATCGTAGTAGTTGATAAGAGGTGAAATAATGAAACAGGTAACCGTCGCGGCAACACAAATGACCTGTAGCTGGGATCTTGATCAGACCATTCATAAAGCCGAGGCACTGGTGCGACAGGCGGCTGAAAAAGGCGCCCAGATCATTTTGCTGCAGGAACTTTTTCAGACACCTTATTTCTGCCTCGAAGAAGATTACCGGCATCTCAAGCTGGCAACCTCGCTAGAACAGGATCGTGCCGTGAACCACTTCAAGTCGGTGGCCGCCGAACTCGATGTCGTGCTGCCCATATCTTATTTCGAGCGGTCCGGACTGGCCACCTACAATTCCCTCGCCATCATCGATGCAGATGGGAGCATACTTGCTAATTACAGGAAAACCCATATTCCGCAGGCACCGGGTTATGAAGAAAAGTATTATTTCAGTCCCGGTGACACCGGATTCAAGGTCGTTGAAACCAAATACGCCAGGCTTGGATGCGGCATCTGCTGGGATCAGTGGTTTCCTGAAACAGCGCGCTGCCTGACCCTGATGGGGGCGGAACTGCTGATGTTCCCGACCGCGATCGGGAGCGAACCCGGGCATGCGGAGCTTGACTCAAGCGGTCACTGGCGTCGTACCATGCAGGGCCATGCCGCCGCCAACATCGTTCCACTGGTGGCCTCGAACAGGGTCGGGGTGGAAACGGATGGAGAGACTTCCACGACTTTTTACGGAACCTCGTTTATCGCCGATCATACCGGAGACGTGGTGGCCGAGGCGAACCGCAGCGATGAGACTTTTATCCTCGCCAGCTTCGATCTGGAAGCAACCCTGGAATACCGGCAGACCTGGGGAGTATTCCGGGATAGAAGGCCAGAAATGTACGCGGCCCTCAACACCATGGACGGCAAGCCGGTATCCCCCGGTGCATGATGAGCGAGAATCTGATCCAGTTCTTATTAATTCAAATTCAATACAAACCCCAGTAAAGGTTAAAACAATGTCCAACGTAACAACGGCCAACACGCCGAAACAAGATGGTTTTAGAATGCCTGCCGAGTGGGACCTGCACGAGCGTACCTGGATGATGTGGCCGTGCCGGACGATCGTTTGGCCGGACATGGCGGCAACCAAAAAAGACTATGCCGGTGTCGCGCATGCCATCCGCGAATTCGAGCCGCTGACAATGGCCGTGCGACCGGAAGATGAGGTCGAGGCCAGGTCCATGCTCGGCAGCGATATCGACATTGTCGTTACTGGGTTAGATGATTCCTGGGCACGTGACGCCGGCCCCTGTTTCCTGGTTGACGGCAAGGGCAACCGCGCAGGGGTGAACTTCAATTTTAATGCCTGGGGCGGGAAGTACGACCCGTTCGATAAAGACAACGCTTTTTCGAATTTCGTACTCTCACAATCTGGTGTCCGACAATATGACTCAAGGCTCACCGCCGAAGGTGGTGGGGTCAGTGTCGATGGCGAAGGTACGATCTTGACCACCGAAAGCTGTTTCCTGAACAAAAATCGAAATCCAGGATGGTCCAGGGCAGATGTTGAAAATGAATTGCTGGACATGCTCGGCGGCGAGAAGGTCATCTGGTTGCCTGGCAATATTGAAGAAACCGAAACTGATGGTCATGTTGACGGTATCGCCGTATTTGTAAGACCCGGTGTCGTCCTTATCGAAAATGCCGGTAATCCGGATGATGAATTTCATGACATCATGGTGGCCAATATCGAGGCGCTTGAAGACCAGCTAGACGCCAGCGGCAGAAAACTTGAACTGGTTTCAATTGCCGTGGCCCATGATGCCGACATGGTTGGCGAGAAGTTCTGTAATTCTTATGTTAATTCATATCTGGTCAATGGAGGCATCGTGATGCCTCGTTATGGCGTCAGGACAGACGACGAGGCGCGCGAAGCATTCCAGCAACTTTTCCCGGAGCGGCGTATCCTGCAAACCTCCATCGACAATATTGCCCTCGGCGGCGGCGGTATTCACTGCATTACCCAGCAGGAACCAGCGGCTTAGAAGTTCGGGAGATCTGCGGGCAGTATGCTTGATTGTTAATAGTGATTCATTGTTCATCCACAGATACGAGACGTTATGCATCAGGGACCGCTGCGAACGCTGGTGAGCAACATCTAATGAATAGAAACGAAAGAGATGACTGAAAATGAGAACAACTCAATGATCGAATCGCCTAACGCGTCTCCATGCACCTTTCTAGATTTTCCTTTGATCAGCGACTTAGATAGCTTTCAAGCGGATATCGCAATTCTCGGCATTCCTTTCGGCATGCCTTACCAACCTGATTCAATGGCCAATGATCAGAGCCGGGCACCCGATGCGATCCGCCAGTTTACAAGTAAATCTGATATCTACTATACATTGAATCATTTTGATTGGGATCTTCGTGGCCCATTACTGGATGGACGTGATGTAAAAGTAGTAGATTGTGGCAACGTGACCGCCGACATGTCTGACCACAGACAACACTACATTAGAGCCGAACAAGCGGCCCGTAAAATATTTAGCCACGGCGCCACACTTATCACATTAGGCGGGGATCACGGCGTGCCGATTCCGGTTATGCGAGCACTTGAGGTCTTTGAAACTAAAGTAACGCTGGTGCACGTAGATGCTCATCTGGATTGGCGAGACGAAATTAACGGTGAAAAAGAGGGTTATTCGAGCCCTATCAGACGAGCCTCCGAAATGCCCTGGATTGATAAAATTGTTCAAATAGGGATGCGAGGAATTGGCAGTGCGCGTAAACAAGAAGTGGATGATGCAATTGCCTACGGCGCAACTATCGTTGACGCCTACGAGATGCATGATATCGGGATCGATGCGATCCTCGATCAAATTCCAGATAACAGTTCTTACTATCTTACTATCGATGCGGATGGGATAGACCCCACTATCATGCCTGCTGTGATAGCTCAAACCCCAGGCGGGCTTTCCTGGCTCCAGATTCGAAAATTAGTCCAGGGATTGGTAAATAAAGGGAGGGTGTTGGGAATGGACTTAGTTGAAATTGCCCCCTCGAATGATGTTGGTAAAATTACGATGATTCACGCCGAACGCCTGATTTGTAACTTCATTGGGAGTTGTGTCCGCGCGGGTTACTATGACTCCAAATAGGATTTACATTGCATCAAACTTGATACCAGGGTGCGACGCATACAGTCGGACCCAGCAGAGCTGGGCCGCTGATGCAAGGTGTCATATTCGGAATTGAGATTAATCTAGAGATGGAAAATACCTCTGTACTGATAATGGGAAGTTGCTTTGTGTTGGTTGGAGTTGCAACGGGGGTGTTTTTTGTTTATCGAATCTACCAGGGGGTCACAAGCTCCCAGTGGCCTTTTGTTGTTGGTGAACTTGAGTCTACTGATCTTAAGGAGGTTATATTTGAGGGGAGAGATATTGGCGGGGGGGTCGATTCAGCATCTGCGTGGGTTGTAAACTTTAGATACAGTTATTCTGTTGCAGATAGAAAATACGATGGATCAAGAGTCACGTATTCAGATGGCATAAACAAGACCTCACGAGCATTGCACAAGCTTCAGGGAAAGTATCAAGGGAAATCTCTGATACAGGTTTACTACAATCCTAAAAATCCTAAGCAAAGCGTTCTTGTTCCAGGCCTGAGTATATTCAATTTTACGCCACTTATTACAAGCGGTTTGTTTATTCTGGTAGGGGTTTTTATCTATAATTATGATTTTTAGTGGAAGTTATGAGTATTAAGTGCTTGAAGCGGATCCAGCAAAGTTGGGCCGGTTTAGTTGTCGTTAACACAACAAAATTATAAACATGGGCAAACATTCAGACACTGCTTTGTCAAATTCCCTCGTTATTTCTTTGTACTATATGGTGTTCATTTTAGGAGTTGTGGGTTCATCCCCCAATACTGCATTCGCACAACACGCAATAGACACTGAGACCTGGATCGAAATGAGAAAAATGTTTCGGCACAAGGGCCCCACACCTACTATTGAAGAAGATGTAGCCGCACTTGCCGGACCTGATGCAAAACGTGCAGGGCCCAGACTAATCGACCGTGGTGTAGAAGCTTTGCCGGCTGTCCATAGCACTTTATTATCAGCCGACGTTACCGTACGCCACGCTCAAGTCCTTCTTCAAGTTATCCGTTCTGTTGCTGCTGAAAGCTCAGTTCCGGTTGTTCTCGAGTTTTTAAAACGAGATAAAAACAATCCTTTACGACGGGATGCTCTTTTAGTTCTGGCTCTTCTTCCAGCCACTGAGGAAGCTGCTGCTTTTATTATCGAGTTGGCCAACGACACTAATGAAAAATGGCATACATACCGTATGGTATTCACATGGTTTGGTTTCCAACGTGATCAGCGCGGGCGACCTTATGCCCAGGCAGTTCTCACTGACCCCGACCCTGAAAAAAGAGCCCTCGGTTTATATGTGCTTGCCCGTTTGGGTGACAAATCAGTCCTTGAACCAATCAGTCAACTGCTGACTGTTTCCCCAGCGAATTCACGCGATCTTCTCATGTACGCCCTGGGAGAGCTCACCACCCCCGAGGAATTCGAACGCCTTGCACCATCCTCTTTGGCCTGGAGCATAGGTTATAAGGAATCTCTGCTTTATACGCAGTACCTTGCGGCGGGACCACAAGAAAAAACCGCTTTATGCCTGAAGATGCTTCGTTCCCAGCTTGCGGAACACCGAAAACTTGCAGTCCGATATCTACTCGATAATGGCTATGCCAATGACCTGAGACCTTATGCCGCCGTTGATCTAGAGGCTTCAGGGCGTGCAGCATTGATACGCAATGAAATCCGTAAAGCTGGTTGGCAGGTGATTGATACTGACGAGGAATTCAGTATCAAGCAGGTTGTCCCTTAACCCAGCCAGAATTGGCGGTTTAAAATATTCACCTTTAGAAAAAGGAACCATGACCAAAAGTTAAAGTGAATTGGTTGTACTGTACCCGGAATTATTCAGAGTAGGGGCCGATCTTATGGCGTATGAAAAAAGATATTCAATTCGCCAGGATCAACGCCCACATTTACCGTTTGTCTGACAGTTTGTTTTACTGTTTGGCCAAAGGCATCACTCTTCCATGCGGATACGACTAACTCATGGTCACCAGGTCCCAATCCGGTAAATCGAAATTCGCCGCCAGCATCGACACTGACCTGGCGTGTCGAGCGGATTCTAACGCCATTTTTCTTTAACGCCCAGTTCAAAAAAACCTGGGCACCATCAAAGGTCTGACCGGATCCATCATAAATTCGGCCTCTGATATGGTAGGGCCCGAGGTCAATAGTCAGATTGAAAGGTTCACCGGCATCTGGATCAAAATTTAACCCGGTCGCTCTTAATGATTGTTGCCCATTGATCGCCAACTGAAATCTTCCTTTGGGAAACCCATTCACGCGAAAGCTACCACTCGCATCGGTTATGACATTGGTAGACCAAATATCTATTTCTTCAGTCCTTATAAATAGCTCTATACCGGCTACTGGCCGACCATATGGATCTGCAATTCTGCCGGTGAGTATGCCAAGCGGAATAGACTCGAGGACGATGTTATGTACCTCCCGATCATCTTTTAATTTTATCGGCGATTTGATGTAGCGCTTAAACATTCCCCGTGGAGAGACTTTTAAAACGTAATCATAGGATGGCTTGAGATCGGTAAATATGAATTCGCCAGAAATGCTGGAGATTATCGAGTAGTTTGCGCGCAGTGTGGATGAGTACAATACTACTTTTTCACCCCCCATATATTCCCCGAATTGAGTTCCTACCCACCCGGATAAGGTGATGTTTTCAATTGCTGTGGGAATATATCGCGAATCTTCAGTGATCAATGGTTCTTCAATTGCCAACGGTACTTCCTGATCGCGATTATCAAGAGGAATATTTTGATTACTGGCCTGAATTTGATCTGCTCGCTCTGACCCGGAAACAGCATAGACCGGTTTATCGTGATTAGGATTCGAATCGACTAGTTGACGACTATAAAGCACCATCACAATCGCCGCGAGGCTTACTAGCGAAACTATTGACAGTTTTCGATAACGCACCATGGGGTATTGTACCGCAGGAACCTTACTGGATGTCCACCTTCCATGGCGGTCATCCCGGCTCGGAGGCTGGGACGGAGATATTTCCGCTTAGATAAGTGCCATTGTATACTGTCCCTGGAAATCCTTTGGAGAACCGGGCGGTATGAGTCAGGCTGATAATAGCGAAGCGCTTTTGGCGATGATTGCACGCTCGGTGGATGTGATTGGGACTGAAAAATTTTCCGAATCCATCGCCCAATTGTGTTTGCAAACCAGTAATTTTGGTAGTATCTATATTTCCGCGTATTTCCGCGATCATAAACCCTGCGAAATTTTCAGCAGTCTCAATAAGGCTGATACCGCGAGTACGATCCCGCCCTATCTGAATTTCGCTTATCTTCTCGACCCTTTCTACGATCTATTCAAGCAGGATGTTGGTGATAAAGTCGTATTCCTGAGTGAATGTGCACCGGATAATTTTCGCTCAACCGATTATTATCGATTGTTTTATGGTGCAACAGGGCTGCTTGACGAGTGCTGTATATTCATCAGGATTCAACCATCGGCTAGCGTTGTGCTTTCGCTTGGCAATCGCAGCAAACACATTCAGAATACGAAGAAGGTGAAACAGCAGCTCGAATCACTTTTACCCTTGCTCGCCTCTCTTTGCCGCCGGCATTGGCCGAAACTCGAACCCACATCACTTGATGGTACCGGGCGGCTTGGCCACTACCTGGAAAGGTCCTTCGAACTATTCGGTTCATCGGTGCTCAGCACTCGAGAAGCGGATATCGTGCGGCTGATTCTCAAGGGGCATTCCAGCAAATCAATCGCGCGAGTGTTTGGCGGCAGTGCGGAAACCGTGAAGGTCCACCGCAAACGCACCTATACAAAGTTAAACATAACGTCCCAGGGAGAGTTGTTTTCAATATTCCTCGAGGCACTGTCGAAGACCCCGCCTAATCTGGCACAGGATCCACTCACCTTCATCGATACCGGGCAGTTCGGCAAAAAGTCGTTAGTCTGATATGCCGCCTCAGCCAACATGACCGGCTTTTTCCAAAATGGCGTGAAATAACACATTCCCGCCGGCAGAAATCCACTCGGGTTTGGCGTCTTCAATCTCATTATGACTGATGCCGTCAATACAGGGTACAAAGATCATCGAGGTCGGTGCGACGCGGGATATATAACAGGAATCGTGTCCGGCGCCAGAAACTATATCGCGTTTACTGAACCCGCATAACTCGGCGGCATTGCGAACCGCGGTTACACAACCCTCGTCAAAATGAATCGGTGCGTAGCTAAAGATACGGTCGAGGTTGGTCGTTAGGCCTATATCGCCGGCGACTTTATCAATCCCGGCACGCATGTCGGCTTCCATTTTGTCGAGCGTCGCCAGATCGGGATGACGAATGTCGATGGCCATGTCTACGCGCCCCGGAATAACGTTTCGTGAGCCTGGGAATACCGACATCGAGCCGATGGTTGCACAACCCAACGGCGCATTGTCATGGGCTACCTGGTAGACGACATCCGCCATCCGTGTCGCCCCGGCCATGGCGTCCTTGCGCCCCGCCATGGGTGTCGGCCCGGCGTGGGATTCAAGTCCGCTAATCGTCAGATCAAACCAGCGCAAGCCCTGCGCATCGGTTACCACACCGATGGTCTGGCCCTCGTCTTCCAGGATCGGCCCCTGTTCAATATGAACTTCGAAGAACGCATGAATATCTCTGCCGCCTACCGCTTCGGTTCCGGCGTAACCAATACGCTCGAGTTCCTCACCGATGGATTTGCCATCCGCATCGGCCCGCGACAGACCGTATTCCAGGTCAAACGCACCGGCAAATACGCCCGAGGCGACCATCGCCGGCGCGAACCGTGAACCTTCTTCGTTGGTCCAGACCGTGGCTTCTACCGGGTGTTCGGTCTCATAACCCAGGTCATTGAGCGAACGAATAACTTCGAGTCCTGCGAGAACGCCGTAGACACCATCGAAACGGCCACCGGTTGGTTGCGTGTCCAGATGACTGCCGGTCATAACCGGGGGCAGTTCGTTATTGCGGCCATCCCGGCGCGCAAAGATATTGCCCATTTTGTCCACCTTGATGGAGCAGCCGGCATCGCGGCACCATTGCACGAACAAATCGCGACTATCCCTGTCGAGGTCGGTTAGCGCCAGGCGGCAGTTGCCACCCTTTTCGGTGGCGCCAATTTTCGCCATTTCCATCAGGCTGTGCCACAGGCGCTCGCCATTGATTGCGGGTTTTTTCTGTTCAGGCATTTGATTTACCACGTTGCAAAAGTTATCCATCCACGGTGCTCTATAAAACTCTACCCGGGCATAAAGAACAATACCCCTTTTGTGTTACTGGTTTAACCTGGTGTAAGTTTTGTGACGATACATCGCACACATGCTGTTACGGTTAAAAAATCCTGCCCGGATTCGTCGACGGTCTATAATTTATGCGATAGATTCAGGGTTCGTGCAAAGAAAGCTGGCGCGTGAAATATTATTCGAGAAACTCCTCGATCCAACGATCGTAATTTTCGACACGGGAAAGCCTGTTAATCAGAGCTTTATCGATCGAACTATCGATATCGGCAGGGCTGGCGCCTTCACGTAATGCCTTGAGCGTATCGTAGGTCGCCTGTATCGCCGCCATGATTGGTTGATGTCCCTGCAGACTGATTCGCACGCCCATAGGCCCGAGGTATTCGAGATTGTTAAGCTCGGCACCGGCGCCGCCGAGGAATATCGGCAGGCGGCAAACTTCGGCGATTGCTTCAAGATGCTGTTTTTGCTTTACACCGATCAGGAATATCGCATCGACGCCGGTCTCCTGGTAAGCCTTGACGCGGTTGATGGTATCCTCCAGCCCGGTTACCGATATAGCACTGGTGCGGGCCGCGATGACGAGCTTCGAATCCTGGCGGCCCTCGACCGCCGCGCGCATTTTACCAATCCCTTCTTCGATCGATATCAGGCTGGTTTTAGCGCCGGAGCCGAATCGCCTGGGTAGCTCGGTATCCTCGATCGATAAGGCCGCAACGCCTGCGCTTTCGAGTTCTTCGACGGTTCGTTTAACGTTTAACGCATTGCCATAACCGTGATCCGCATCGACCAGGATCGGGAGTTCACTGGCTCTGCCTATGCGATAAGCCTGTTCGGTAAATTCACTCAGGGTGAGGACGATATGGTCGGGGTCACCCAGCACGGTCAGGGATGCGACGGAGCCGGCAAACATGCCCACCTCGAAGCCTAGCTGTTCCGCAATCCTTGCCGATACTGGATCAAATACTGAGCCAGGGTGAATGCAATGATTGCCGTCTAAATGGGTGCGAAAAAGCTCGCGTCGGTTTTGCCAGTGCATAGTGTTTTACTACCTCTTACACATATGATCGAATTAAAAGATTACGGATGCGCTCATCGCCAGCCGGTTATCGGCATTGGCAGCCCACATCTCGGCTTTTGTGCCATCCCTTTTGCCATTCAGGCTGAATGGCGCGTTATCAAATAATGGACTCAGGGCTTTGAATTCATAAGTTTTTAATGATTGCCCGGGATTGTTTTGCAGCGCCAGTTCGAGTAACAGGGTTGCGGTCAGGGGACCATGAAAAACCAGCCCAGGGTAGCCTTCCTGCTGGCGACAAAAATCCAGATCATAATGAATGCGATGACCGTTAAAGGTCAGTGCCGAGTATCGAAACAGCAGAGTCGAGTTGGGAATCACCTCGCGCGTCCATTCGGGGTTTTGTGGTGCTTGCGGCGGTAAAATCTTATCTTCACCGGGTTGTTTCGCATCACGGTAGACAATGTTATGCGTCTCACTAAATCTCAGATCATCACCGACAAAAATACAGTGTTCGACTTCGACAAAGCAGAGTTTACCGGTGCGCCCCTGTTTTACCGTGATATCACGTACAGTCGACTCCTTGCGGGCCAGATCGCCGACATAAAGCGGTTGAATAAATTCAAACTTGCCGCCGGCCCACATGCGACGCGGCAGCGGCACGGGCGGCATAAAATCACCGAGTGCGGCATGTCCGTCACGCCCCAGTTCCGACGCCCGCGTCGGCGCCAGGAAATAGACCCAGTGCCAGAGTGCAGGAACCTCATCGCCATCAACGATATCCCCGGGTTCCCGGTCCAGGGTCGCGGCCATTCGCTGCAGCGGCACTGCCGATATGGTTTCTTCGAGTGTTTCTTTATTACCGATCCACTCGCTCAGGTGCTCGGAATCCAGGTTCTTCACATTCATAAATTCATTGATCCGCACTAGGTCGTCAATCATCTATTATTAGCGGGCCCAATGCCATAATAACTGTTTAACCATGACGATTTCGTGGGGTTTGCATACCGCAGTGCCAGATTTGACTATCAATAAAAGTTGATACAGGTCAATGCAATACCTGGACAAAAAAGGTGTACTAGATTATATCTTTCACTTCAACAAATAGTCGAGCATCAATATGCAGTATAAAAATATTCTAGTCTATCTTGATCAGGGCGCATCCAATAAGGAGCGCACCAATACCGCCATCGCCATCGCCAGGGCAAATAATGCCGAGCTAACCGGGGTAGTTGTCAACTCACTGCCCGGCTCCGGCATCTTGAACAGGCTGGGAATTGGTAACGGGGAAGCACTGATGGAACAACAGCGTGTTGACGCCCAGTCGATTATTGAAGACTTCGGACAAATGGCAGACAAAGAAGGCGTTCAAACGAATACCCGCGTTATTGAATGCACCGAAGGCCGCGCACCGGAAAAACTCGCGCGCATGGCGCGGGTATTTGATCTGAGCATCATGCGTCAGGCGAACCCGGACAAGCCAAATGCTTCATTCATAACCGAACTGTCAGAAGAAGTCCTGTTTTCATCGGGCCGACCGGTATTCTTTATGCCCTATATCGGCGCACATAACATCCCCTGCCGTCGTGGGTTGATTGCCTGGGACGGGAGTAAGGCTGCGACGCGCGCAATACACGATGCCCTGCCGCTGCTGGAAACGATGGAGAAGGTCACTATTCTGACCATTGATGCCGACAAAACCTGGCGGTACACAGACTTACAGCCCGGAGAAGGAATTTCCCGCCACCTGACCGCACACGGTGTCAACAATGAAATCAACCGAATGTCCAAAGGCGAGGTCAGTACTTCAACTATTATTTTGAACGAGCTCTCCAATACCGGCGCTGATATTCTGATTATGGGCGGCTATGGCACGTCCAGATTGCGAGAATCCATGCTCGGCGGGGTAACCCGCACTCTATTTGAGTGTATGACGGTGCCGGTGTTGATGTCGCATTAATACTTGGTGAGCGTTGTTCATCAAAAGCTGTGCGCTATATAGGTACTTCCTCATACAGGTAGTCCCAGAAGTTCATGTACGTCAGCGATAAGAGCTTTGTTAGAAAATGGTTTGGTGATGTACTTACCAGCGCCAAGCTCAATCGCGATACGATATTCCTTCTTCAAGCGCATGGCGGTTAGAATCAGCACCTTGGTGCCGCTCAACTCAGGATCGGCGCGTATCATTTTCAGCACTTCAAAGCCTGAATGGTGTTGCATCTTCACATCTAGCATTACCAGGTCTGGGCGTAATTCCTGAATGGAGCGCATCGCTCCTATGCCGTCAGTAGCCGTTATAACGCGTAACCCTGATTGTTCCAGCAGGAACTGCAGGGGTTCTAATATGAGTGGTTCATCCTCTGCTATTAGTACCAGCTTCGACATTTTATACCTGCCCGGTGCACGGCAGGCACAAATATCCTGGCGCCTGCTGATTATTTATTACCGCTTGCATTGTACACTATATAAATCAGGTAGCGGTCGCCAGAATCGGAGCGTGAGCACGGTGGACACAAGCCTGACGAGGGCAGAGGCGGCAATTACTGCCTGCTTTCGTGATCAGGCTGGCCTGTGATTTTTCATAGGTTTCGCCGTAAATGATCTGATCAGCGTACGCCAAATCGCATCCAAGCATCACGCTATAAGTCTTTTCCGGGGTACCAAATGAATCAGCCGGTTTTGTGATCGTTCGTGCGATAAATAAGAATTCCTGCCCAGTGGGCATTTGCACCCTTTGAGCAATAATTTGACCTGGTGTCAGGAATGCACGGTAAAGCGCCCAGAGTGGACAGGCGCCCCCATAACGCGGTAGATGCAAATTTGACAGGCTGAATCGTTTGGAAATATTTCCCGCCAGGTCAGTTCGCAGGAACAAGAAAGGTATGCTGGCAGACCCGGGCGCGCGAAGTGTCATCAGGCGATGGATGATTTGTTCAAAGCTTCCGTTAAAGCGTTGTTGCAGGGCCTGAATATCATAGTGTAGCTCTATGGCAGCGTTCAGGAAGGGTTTGTAGGGAAACAAAAAAGCCCCCGCCGCGTAGCGTGCCATTGCCCGGCGCGCCCGCGCCCTCGCGTCATCACTGGTCAGTACATTATCGGTAATGAGCTTATCCAGAATGTCTGCGCATTCGTGTTCGAAGATAAACTGGGTGACGAGAAATCGTGTGGATTCGGGAGGGTGCCATTTCAGTAGATCAAGTTGATTGCCAACCAGCTTATAATCAACGAACCTCTGGGGAGGCTGTCGCCCATCACCAGTTTCAGGATTTATTATTATCCCATGCTGGGTAGCAAGGTAGTTTGTAATCGTTTCAGTTTTTATTTCACCACCGGCGCCAATGCGGGATGAGAGACCCTCTGCTGCCTGTTCCAGGGCAGGAAAATAATTTTCATGGGCATGGATAAAATCTTCCACTTCGCCTGAGGGTGTTGTCGCCCGGACCGTCGCATCGACATCGTCCAGAAACGCGAAGAAAGCTTTTGCTGCCGAGCTCAACACGGAGGATTCCTTTGCGACTAACGAGTTGTACCGCTGTCGCCTCTCCGCGGGCAGATCGTCGAATTCGGCGAGAATTTCAGCGAACGATCTTATTGCGGTGATCTGGGTCATAATCTCGTGACTTGTTTCGACCAGGAAAGGATCCCGGTTAAACCTGTCCGAAAGCGATTCTATCGTCTTGTTTGCGCCGTTGTAGGCATCATATAGTCGCAACATGGCTCGACCCCAGCCGGGTTCCATGCCGATAATATTCTGCGCACCACTTTCTTCCATTGGCAGATCACGAAATAGTGGATTGCCGCAGATTTCTACCAGGTCCTGAATCAGGCGTGCATCCTCATAACCCGAAAATTCGACTACATCGGTTCCCAGGATGCGCGCAATATTGCCCAGTAGTTTTCCGCTGATGGATCGCTTATTGTGTTCGATCAGGTTGAGGTAACTAGTTGATATTCCGGCTTTTTCAGCTAGAGCGCTTTGTGTCATATGCAGATGTTTACGAACTTTTCGGATTCTGAATCCTTCGGGTACATGCGCCACAGCACACCTCTTTAGAATTGCCTGAAAAATACACAGCGTTAACCCCAGGGAACTTCTGGTTTTTTACACTTTTACAACTTCACATGAGTGTACACAAATTATTTTACAAAATTTCTCATCTATTACAATAACTTGGTAAAAATTTTACATTTTTTGATAAGGTGGCGGTGGGAACATCCCTTAAATCGCCGCTGAGATTACGGCCTATCGAGCAAAATGGGCTAACGGTGGCGGAATTTATAACCTTATGAGGAGAGTTAATAAGATGAGTGAATCTGATTCCAGTTTTACACGAAGAAAAGTACTTAAAGGTGGCATCGCTGCCGGCGCCGCGCTGGCAATGCCAACACTTTTGATTCGCAACGCCCATGCGGCGAGCTATCGCAACAAACCTACCGGCAGTACGGTCACACTGGGCTTCAATGTACCGCAAACCGGTGCCTACGCCGATGAGGGTGCGGATGAACTGCGCGCTTATAAATTAGCGGTCAAGCACCTGAACGGCGAAGGGGATGGAGGTATGATGAATACTTTCAAACCTTCGGTGCTTAAAGGTAACGGAATTCTTGGCAAGAAGGTGGTTTTCGTAACTGGCGATACCCAGACCAAATCGGACGCCGCGCGCGCTTCTGCCAAGCGTATGATCGAGAAGGACGGCGCCCTCATGATTACCGGTGGCTCATCCTCAGGTGTGGCGATTGCCGTGCAGGGGCTGTGCCAGGAAGCCGGTGTTATCTTCATGGCGGGTCTCACCCACTCCAACGATACTACTGGTAAGGATAAACGTCGTAACGGATTCCGTCACTTCTTCAATGCCTATATGTCGGGCGCGGCCCTGGGTCCCGTACTTGAGAAAGAGTACGGTACGGATCGCCAGGCCTATCACCTGACCGCTGACTACACCTGGGGATGGACGCAGGAAGAGTCGATGAAGAACACGACTGAAGCACTTGGCTGGAAAACCAACAATACCGTCAAGACACCCGTTGGTGCCGGTGACTTTTCCCAGTACATCACCCCGGTTTTGAATTCTGGTGCGGACGTACTCATCCTTAACCACTATGGCAAGGATATGATCAACTCCCTCACCCAGGCCGTACAGTTTGGTCTGCGCGACAAACAGGTTAACGGTAAGAACTTCGAAATCGTTGTGCCGCTATTCTCGCGTTTAATGGCGCAGGGCGCCGGGGACGCGATCAAAGGCATTCTTGGTTCAACTAACTGGAACTGGTCGTTGCAAGACGCGGCATCGAAAGCCCTGGTAAAAAGCTTTGGTGCCGAGTACGGCACACCACCGTCTATGGCTGCACATACCTGTTACGTACAAACTTTGCTATATGCAAACGCTTGCGAAATGGCGGGAACCTTTGCCCCGGAGGGTGTGGTTAATTCTCTGGAAGGGTTTAAGTTTGATGGCATGGGCAATGGCGCAACAGAGTACCGTGCGGCCGATCACCAGTGCTTTAAAGATGTACTTGTGGTGCGCGGAAATCAGAATCCAACATCGCAGTTCGACCTGCTTGAAGTAGTGGAAATCACACCACGCTCCCAGGTAGAGTATGATCCTGCCATTTTTGGCGGCAATCTTGGCCCGGTGAATAACGGCTAGATAACTGGAGCAGTTGCCCGGGATAGTTTATTCTCGGGCAACTTCAACAGTTATCATCGCACCAGGTTACATTACCGGTGCGATGAGCGGATCAAGCTTATGGATGCAATATTTCTCCAAATTCTGAATGGCCTTGATAAGGGCGGCGCCTATGCGCTGATCGCGTTGGGACTGACGCTTGCATTTGGCACTCTCGGGGTTGTCAATTTTGCCCACGGGGCATTATTCATGCTGGGTGCTTTCTGTGCCGTGACATTCAACCGCTTGATCGGCCTCGAGCAGGTGGTGCTCGATACCACGCAAACAACCGCCTGGGGTACCGCATTGGAAGTCCGTACGCCTTATATTGAAATCTGGTTCGGTGATATTGGCACGATGATGCTGGACTTTGCCGTGCCCCTTTCTGTCCTGTTCACCATCCCAGTGATGTTAATCATCGGCGTGATCATGGAACGCGGCCTGATCAAGCATTTTTACAACCGACCCCATGCGGACCAAATTTTGGTAACTTTCGGCCTCGCCATCGTGTTGCAGGAAATTATTAAACACTACTTCGGTGCGAATCCGATACCGCAGTCCGCACCAGATATAGTCTCCGGCAGTGCCAACATCGGGCTTTGGCTGGGCCTGGGCGATAACGTCGTATATCCCTGGTGGAGACTGGTTTACTTTGCTTTTTCCGCCACGGTCATCTTTGCCGTGTTTGCATTCCTACAATTTACTACATTCGGCATGGTGGTTCGTGCCGGGATGCGGGATCGGGAAATGGTGAGCCTGCTCGGTATCAATATCGAGAGGCGTTTTACCATCATTTTCGGGCTCGCAGCTGTCGTCGCCGGAATGGCTGGCGCGATGTACACACCGATACTACCTCCCGACTATCATATGGGTATGGACTTCCTGGTGCTCTCATTCGTTGTCGTTGTGGTGGGGGGGATGGGTTCCCTCGGAGGAGCGGTCACGGCAGGTTTTTTACTCGGTGTTCTACAGTCGTTCGCGTCCATGAATGAAATCAAGAGTATTATCCCGGGAATAGATCAAATTATTATCTATCTGGTTGCAGTGGTCATTCTTCTGACCATGCCGCGCGGACTCATGGGTCGCAAAGGCGTAATGGAGGATTAGGGTTATGTCTAGTAGATCGTCACGAAAAGACCTGCGATTGTTTTTTATATTTTCCGCAGTAGTGCTTTCCGCACCAGTCACGCTCATTCCATTTGGAGCTGCTTACCCGGACTTGCTGCAAAAGTTTGCGATCTATGGCATTTTTGCGATCGGCTTCAATATTCTGTTTGGTCTTACCGGCTATCTGTCATTCGGTCATGCGGCTTTCCTCGGCGTTGGTTCTTATGCGGCTGTATGGATGTTCAAGCTGTTCACCATGAATGTCATTCCCGCTATGCTGTTATCGATATTGATAGCCGGTATATTTGCGTTAATCATCGGTTTCGTCACCCTGCGCCGCTCGGGCATTTATTTTTCTATTCTGACGCTTGCGTTTGCGCAGATGTCGTACAACCTCGCCTATTCAGTACTAACCCCTATTACGAATGGCGAAACCGGCCTGCAGGTGCGCCAGCTGGCGCCAACTGATCGAGCAGCGGATTATGTTTTAAATCTTCGGGACGAAGATTTACGGCTGGTCGACCAGGCATTCGGGGTTGTCGAAAACGGTATCCCGATTACCAACTTTTTCGGCATGAAAATGAGCGGCTATACGGGTTTTTATTTCTGCGCCATCTTACTGATCATTTGTTTTTACATTTCGATGCGAATTACGCGCTCGAACTTCGGCATGGTATTGAAGGCGATCAAGTCCAACAAAAACAGATTGATGTACATGGGCGTAAATACACGGCCTTATCTGCTGGCAGCTTTCGTCATATCGGGCATGTATGCAGGCCTGGCCGGAGGCCTGTTGGCGGCAACCGATCCGTTGGCAGGCGCCGAGCGAATGCAATGGACTGCCTCTGGCGAGGTGGTTTTAATGACCATTCTGGGCGGCGTTGGCACCTTGATTGGTCCGGTACTGGGGGCGGTTATTATCAAGTATTTTGAGAATATTTTTTCCTCCATCAATGATTCCATACTAGAGAATTTCTTCTCGGCCCTGCCGGCTGGTGTGCAGGACTTCCTGGTCGCGGTGACCAGCATGTTTGTCGGCGAGGGCTGGCACTTCACGCTTGGCCTGTTGTTCATGGTCATCGTTATCTTTTTACCGGGTGGACTGGTAGACGGGTTTAGCCGTATTGGTAACCTTTATAAGCGCAAGAAAGCCGGTAACCCGCTTTCGGCCGATTCTGCGGGTTAGCAACATGGCTATTCTAGAAGTTTCTGACGTGAATAAAACTTTTGGCGGCCTGCGTGCGTTGAATCATGTCAACCTGCAGGTTGAGGAAGGTAGCGTGCATGCCATCATCGGCCCGAATGGAGCGGGAAAATCAACCCTGCTCAATTGTTTTGTCGGCCGTTTGACTCCCGATACGGGCAGTGTGCAATTCGATGGTGAGTCGTTGCTCGGAATAGAACCTTACCAGATCAATCAGTTGGGAGTGTCGAGGGTATTCCAGACTCCGGAAATTTTTGAAGATTTGAGTGTACTCGAAAATGTCATGATTCCCGCCTTTGCGAGGGCTGACGGCGCGTTCAAAATGAATGCCTGGCGACCTGTAGACTCGCGCGCCGAGGTGCGTGACGAGGCGAACCACATACTCGAAGATATGGGTCTGGCCGATCAAAGAAAAATAATATCCTCAACCTTGTCGCGCGGCGACAAGCGGCGCCTTGAACTCGCAATGTGCCTGATTCAGCACCCTAAACTATTATTGCTGGACGAGCCCACCGCCGGTATGGCGCGTGCGGATACCAACAACACCATCGATCTGTTAAAAAAGATTTCCGAACGCGGTATCACCAAGATTATTATCGAGCATGACATGCACGTGGTTTTTTCCCTCGCTGATAAAATTTCGGTGCTGGCGCAGGGAACCGTAATAGCCGAGGGCAAGCCCGATGAAATCAAGGGTAACCCGGTTGTCATCGAGGCCTATCTGGGTGGGGAGCTGGGATGACAACGTCAAATACCAACGCCGCGGTCGCTAAAAATGAGCCTGGTCCCAGTGAACCTGGTTCCAGCGCAAACCCGACAGTTGACAGCGATGGAATACAGGACGCATTCTTTTCATGCCGTGACATTCACGCCTACTACAACGAATCTTACATTGTTCAGGGCGTATCCTTCGATATCGCCGAGCGGGAAATCGTAGCCCTGCTGGGACGTAACGGTGCCGGTAAAACATCGACTTTGCGAGCCATTGCACGTGCGGATGAGCCTGAAATTAGAAGTGGGGAAATTTATCTGAAGGGAAAACCAATGCATGATCTGGTTGCCTACCAGGCCTCCCAGGCGGGGATTCAACTGGTGCCGGAGGACCGGCGCATTATTCCCGGGCTGACGGTTGAGGAAAACCTGTTTCTCGCACAAATTGCCGAACCGACAGGCTGGTCGCTGGATCGCATCTACCAGCATTTCCCGCGCCTGGAAGAGCGTCGCAAGCAGGATGCAATAACGCTCTCAGGGGGTGAGCAGCAAATGTTGGCGGTAGCCAGGGCACTCGCCCGTGATATCAAGTTATTGTTGCTCGACGAACCCTATGAAGGCCTGGCGCCGGTTATCGTGCACGAGATCGAAGGAATTTTACAGGAAGTCAAAGAAGCCGGTATCACCACGATCATCGTCGAGCAAAACGCCATAGCAGCGCTCAAACTTGCCGACAGTGCCATCATACTGGATACCGGGGTAATCGCTTTCCGTGGTTCAGCGCAAGAAGTACTCGACAATGAAGAGCTGCGGCATGAGTACCTGGCACTCTGAGGGGTGGTGTTTTTTATTAGGGCACCGGGTCAAGTTAAGGAGCAATAAATGAGTAAAACCGTCTTAATAGTCGACGATGAAGAATACATAGTCACGTCGCTTGAATACGTCATGAAAAGCGCCGGATACAAGGTCGTGGTCGCCTACGATGGTGAGCAAGCAATAGAAAAGACTAAAGAGACAGCTCCAGATCTGTTGATACTCGATGTGATGATGCCAAAGCTAGACGGCTTCGAAGTCTGTGAGAAAATTCGTGCTAACCCGCTATGGAAATCCATCCGGATTATAATACTGACAGCCAAGGGCAGAGACTCCGAGCGCGAAAAAGGCATGTCGCTGGGTGCCGACGCCTACATGACAAAGCCATTCTCCACGCGCGATATTTTAAAGCGTGTAATGGAATTATTGGGTGACGGCGATACCCAATAGTGATCGCAAAATGCTGGTGATGAATATGGATCAAATTTTCCTGCCGCCGCTTCAACTTACTGGAGCTGATCAGCTCGATCAGGTTTGCCGGATGTTATGAACCGTTTAGAGTTTTCTGGTGAGCGAATTGCCATATTGTTCATTCTGGGAATTTTATTATTCAGTCCGCCATTTATCCTGATATTTGATAAGCCCGTATTAGTCGCGGGAATCCCTGTACTGTTTCTCTATTTAATCATCGCCTGGGCGGCGCTAATTACACTGATGATGCTTATTGTAGAGCACACGGAAGGCAACGATGAGGAAGGCAACAATTCTAGTGTAACAAAAGAGAAACCCGGCAGTGAGTCAATTGATACCGCCGAGAAGTTCTAGCTTATGCTACAGGGTTATACAATTGCTGCTGTTGCCTTCCTGTACTTATGCGTACTGTTTGCAATTGCCTACTGGGGTGACAAGCGAGCTGATCAGAATCGGAGTCTGATCGCAAATCCTTATATCTACACGCTTTCGATAGCGGTCTATTGTACCTCATGGACATTTTACGGAAGTGTTGGACGTGCTGCGTCCAGCGGTGTCGGTTTTCTACCAATATATATTGGCCCCACGCTGGCATTCATTCTTGGCTGGTTTTTTATTCGTAAGATTATCAGGATATCCAAAATCAACCGTATTACGTCTATCGCGGATTTCATCGCTTCACGATATGGCAAGAGTTCCTATCTTGGCGGCCTTGTGACGATCATTGCGGTTATCGGTATCATGCCATATATCTCACTGCAACTGAAAGCTGTGTCAACCAGCTTCAGTTTACTCGTACAGTATCCTGAAATTATCATGCCGAAGAACTTGAGTAGCGTGCCAATTCTTACCGACACGGCATTTTATGTGGCTATTTTCATGGCTGTATTCGCTATCCTGTTTGGTACGCGACACATCGATGCGAGCGAACATCACGAGGGCATGGTGGTCGCCATTGCGTTCGAATCTGTGGTTAAGCTAGTGGCATTCCTCGCCGTCGGTTTATTTGTCACCTATGGTGTTTACAACGGCTTTGGCGACATTTTTTCGCGGGCACAAAGCTCTGAAAACCTGGCGAAACTTTTCATAATTGAAGGCGCCGGTGGATACGGAAGCTGGGCTTCACTCACGGTACTGTCGATGGCGGCGATCATTTTTCTGCCGCGACAGTTCCAGGTGACGGTAGTGGAGAATGTGGATGAATCACATTTCAAGAAAGCTATCTGGCTATTCCCACTCTATTTACTGCTAATCAATATATTCGTATTGCCGATCGCGTTTGGCGGTCTCCTGCATTTCCCCGGTGGCGGGGTAGATGCAGACACCTTCGTACTGACTCTGCCCATGGCCGAACGACAGGAGGCCCTCGCGCTGCTTGCGTTTATCGGCGGACTCTCGGCTGCCACCGGAATGATTATCGTGGCAACCATAGCGCTGAGCACGATGGTCTCTAACGATCTCGTGATGCCGGTTCTGATACGAATTGCCGGGCTGCATCTTAATGAGCGTACCAATTTAACCGGCCTCATCCTATCCATTCGCCGTGTCACGATCGGCTTGATGTTGCTGCTGGGATACGCGTATGTACGGCTTATCGGCGATTCTTACGCATTAGTATCGATAGGGCTGGTATCCTTCACTGCCGCCGCGCAGTTCGCACCCCCTATTATCGGTGGAATTTTTTGGAAGGGGGCGAGTCGTGCGGGTGCCTTTGCGGGTCTGGGTGGCGGGTTTTTGTGTTGGTTCTATACCCTGCTGATGCCGTCTTTTGCCCGTTCCGGATGGCTTTCCGAGAGCTTTTTATCGAATGGGCCCTTTGGCATCGAAATGTTAAAACCCTATGCCCTGTTTGGACTGCAGGGACTCGATCCCATCACCCATGCCCTGTTTTGGACAATGTTCGTCAATATAGGTCTTTTCCTGTGCGTTTCAATATTTACCTCGCAAAGTATTGTCGAGCGCAGCCAGGCGATCCTTTTTGTCGATGTATTCAAGAAAACGACTGGCGGGCGAGGATTCTGGCGCGGCAATATAACCATTGGAGAAATAAGAAATCTTGTGGGCCGATTTATTGGCGAGCCGAAAATGCTAGCAGCATTTGGTCGTTATGAGGGATTGCTGGAACGAAAGCTTGAAGATACTAGCCCGGCAGATGCCGATTTCGTTGCCTTTGGCGAACGACAACTGGCGGGTGCCATTGGCTCGGCCTCGGCGCGAATTATGGTCTCCTCGGTGGTGCGCGAGGAAGTACACGACATTGATGAAATGATGCAAATTGTCGATGAGGCATCGCAAATTATCGAGTATAGCAGGCAGTTGCAGGAGAAATCGGTCCAGCTTGAGAATGCCTCAAATGATCTAAAAACCGCCAATATTCGCTTGCTGGAGCTGGACAAGCTAAAAGACGAATTCGTATCCACGGTCAGTCACGAACTGAGAACCCCATTGACGTCGATACGTTCCTTTTCCGAGATTATCTTTGACAGTCCTGATATGCCAACGGATCAAAGAGAAAAATTTATGGGCATTATCGTCAAGGAAAGCGAGCGCCTGACACGCCTGATTGATGATGTTCTCGACATCGCCCGGATGGAATCCGGAAAGCTTGAGTGGGATATGCGAGTACTGGATCCTAAAGAAGTGATTGATGCGGCGATTGGTGCGACGGCCGGCTTGTTCCAGCAGGGTACCGGCATATTATTGCAAGTCAGCATTCCAGAAAATCTCCCCGAAGTAGACGTGGATGCGGACCGGCTTACGCAAGTGATAATTAATCTCATCTCTAATGCGGTAAAATTCTGTGACACAAACCAGGGAGAGGTGTGGATAACAGCGAAAGTTGAAGAAAATTACCTGGTTGTCAGTGTGCAGGACAATGGTAGAGGCATCGATCCGCGCGACCATCAAAAAGTTTTTGAACGCTTTCAACAAGTCGGCAACCAGGTGAGTGGAAAACCAAAGGGTAGCGGTCTTGGCCTTCCTATTTGTAAAGAGATTATCAGCCAATTTGGCGGCGATATCTGGGTCGATAGCCAACTGGAAAAAGGTGCGACCTTTACGTTTCGCATTCCCGTAGCACCAGGTCCTGGTTCCAATGCTGAAGGAGCAATCGCATGATAATAGATCGAATACCGATTGGAGAAAACCCTCCCTACGACGTCAATGTCATTATCGAAATACCCATTGGGGGGGTTCCCGTTAAGTACGAATTAGATAAGGAGTCGGGTGCCATGTTTGTCGACCGGTTCCTGCACACCGCAATGTACTATCCCTGCAACTATGGCTTTATTCCCCATACCTTATCGGATGATGGCGACCCCATCGATGCTGCGGTTTTGGGCCAGATTCCGGTGATTCCCGGCGTTGTTATCCGCTCCCGCCCGATCGGTGTTTTAATGATGGAAGATGAAAGCGGTATCGACGAGAAAATTCTCTGTGTGCCTGTCGATGATCTTCATCCCTATTATTCTGATGTCGGGTCTTATCGGGATATTCGACCGATCATGCTCGATCAAATCGCTCATTTCTTCGAGCACTACAAGGATCTGGAAGCCTCAAAATGGGTCAAGCTGAAAGGATGGGGCGAGGCTGAAGAAGCCATGGAATTAATACGTGTAGCAATTGATCGGGCAAAACAGGCTAAATAACTGAAATTGTTACCAGGGCACAGCCAGGCCCTGGGTTAGAGTCAGGTTATTGTATCTCATGGGTCCCCGGGGACAGGTAGAAAGCGTTGGCCTACTATTGATCTGCATCAATATAACTATGAAAGAACTGCGTATTATTAGCGTTCCTGATCTGACTAATTGCTGCAAAAGGAGTAGAGAATGTATAATAGAATTGTAGTCCCCGTTGACCTTGCGCATATCGATAAGCTGACCAGGGTACTCGCAGCCGCAGCCGATCTTTGCAAACATTATCACGCCGAAATATTTTTGCTGGCTGTAACAGCGTCGGCGCCAACCGAAGTTGCACACGATCCAAAAGAATTTGGTGAAAAATTGTCGAAATTTGCAGCGATGCAAAGTGCTGCACTTGGTGTTGAATTCAAACCCAGGAGCGCTGTGTCTCATGATCCGGCAGTCGATTTGAGCAGGGTGCTGGATGAGCAAATCCATGAATTAAATGCCGATCTCGTCGTCATGGCCTCGCATGTCCCGGGATTTAGAGATTATATTTTTGCTTCACACTCGGGTTATCTTGCTTCTCATACAGATCTATCGATTTTCGTGGTCCGATAGCCACTCATGATCTTCAAGCAGTTGGCGTGTTGTATTTGAAGGGGGCAGGGCAGGAAATTCTCCCGGCATAAAAATACCGGGAGAACAGGGCTTTACCAGCCTGCTTTATGACAGGGCTTTACTTTCTTCACTAATACCTTTCCAGGTGCTATAGCACATTATCAAAAGTATGATGGTAAATGGCAAACCTGTTGAAACAGTCATCGCCTGCAAAGCGGTAAGCGCCGCAGAACCGCCTACCAGCAGCAGTGTTATAGCGACCAGGCCTTCGAATGAACACCAGAATATACGCTGTGCGACAGGCGCATCTACTTTACCGCCTGCAGTGATGGTATCTATGACCAGTGATCCCGAGTCTGAAGAGGTCACAAAAAACACCAGCACCAGGATGATACCCACTAATGACAGTAGTCCGGTCATTGGGAAATCTTTTACCATTTCAAACAGTTTGAGCTCCTGAGCTGCACTGGCAACTGGTGCGGAAGCGTCTGCTATAACCTGGATTATTGCGGTTCCGCCAAAGGTGGCCATCCACAGAATACTCAAAGCAGTCGGAATAAGAATCACACAGGCGACGAACTCACGTACGGTTCGGCCCCGGGAAACGCGTGCGATGAACATGCCCACGAATGGTGACCAGGAAATCCACCATGCCCAGTAGAATGAAGTCCAGCCCTGGGAGAAATTGACATCTTCACGACCAAACGGCATCGATAGCGGAATCAGATTCTTAACATATCCGACGGCGCCGGTAACGACGGTACTCATAATTTCTCCTGTCGGGCCGACAAATAATATAAAAAGTAACAATACCAATGCCAGGGCCATATTGATTTCAGACAGTACTTTTACGCCGCCATCCAGCCCCCGCACAACTGATATCAGCGCCATCACGGTTATCACTGTTATGAGTACTACAATGGCTACCGAACCGGTTCCCCAGCCGTATAAAAAGTTAAAACCAGCGAGCGCCTGGGAAGTACCAAATCCGAGCGATGTCGCCAATCCGAACAAGGTCGCAAATACGGCTAAGATATCTATTACATGACCCGGCCAGCCCCAGACCTTTTCTCCCAGTAGCGGGTAAAAGGCAGAACGAAATGTCAGTGGTAAACCCTTGTTAAAAGAGAAAAAGGCCAATGCCAATGCAACCACGGCATAAATGGCCCAGGGGTGTAACCCCCAGTGGAAAATTGTAGCCGCCATCGCCAGTTCACGCGCGCCTTCGATGTTTCCAGCAGCCGCACCTAATGGCGCCCAGTCGGTACGAATTCCATTATCGCCAACTGCAATGCCACCCATCGAAGAACTAAAGTGTGACATCGGTTCGGATACGCCAAAAAACATCAGGCCGATGCCCATGCCCGCGGCGAACAACATCGCAAACCAGCCTACATAGCTATAATCAGGAACCGCATCCTGTCCACCCAGCCGTACTCTTCCAAGCGGTGTGATTACCAGCAACAGGGCAAACAGTACAAACAGGTTACCCGATGCCAGAAAAAACCAGTCAAAGGTACTGGTCACAGCCGGTCTTAGCCAACCAAAGAATGCTCCGGCTCCCTCCTGAAACATCAAGGTTATAAGAACAAATCCTATTATCGTTAGCCCGGATATGACAAACACCGGGTTATGGATATCCAGACCAAACAACTGCACGTTGTCCTGACCAATTTCATAGTCAGTATCTTCTACACTACTCATTGAAATCCTCCTCAGAATTTACACAACAACAAATTAAGGCATTGTCGTTTTATAATTATTTGTTAACGAACTTATTAAGTGCCTACAAAATAACAATAAAATATTTCCCGTTAAATTACAAATACTGAACTGAAATCGATCTGGTTTTACCCTGTCTTTCAGCTTCAGGCTTGTATTAGCTGCTTAATATCAGGGAATTACTTTCCTGTGCGCGACAGAATACATGCCTAATAAATGCTTCTGGTTCATGTGTAGTAGGAAGTCCCGGGGACACGATGTTCTCGTAGTTACGGGGAGTATTCAATTAATTTCGATTGATGTATAGTGCCGCCTGCTTTTAGAGTGAGGTAAAGCTGCTTCAATACCCAGTTCTAGCGGCTAGCCTCATCTAGCTACCTACAAACTAAGGAAAATATAAATGAATATTATTAGAACAGTATCGACACTTATCCTGGCAACGATGGTTATCTCCGGTGCGGCCATGGCAGGCGAAAAACTGGCCGACAAGTTATCGAACACTACCATCATAGTGGACATTGACGTCAGAGGTTGCGATGCCGATGCCGCTATACTCTGCCCTGGTCTGCCTTTGAACAGTCGGAATTCTTTTATGTGCCTGATGGCTTATGAAGACAATCTGTCCTCATCCTGCGAGCTCGGTATCGCAGAAGCGGCGATGACTTTAGAGATGGGCATGATGGCAATAGACTATTCTATCAAGGCCTGTGAAGCCGATGCTGACAAGTTCTGCCTCGATGTGGAGGCTGGTGGAGGTCGTATAGTGGGTTGTCTCAAGCAGAACGAAGCCAAGCTGGCAAATCAATGCATAACTGCCCTGAAAGAAACAGGTTTATGGAATATTGACGCTCAATAGATTGTTTTACAACGCCCTCTAAATATCGGGGCGCGCATGTGACCATGGCATGGCTTCTTCGATCGCCGCGCCGATACGCAGGGCGAGGGCGTCATCCCAACGCCGTGCCACTATCTGGGTTGCGG
>Ga0164313_10000349_pt1 | contig 36124 bp, 33 predicted proteins | sample GuaBasSedimGuay4_FD_113735 | JGI IMG/M metagenome (GOLD analysis project Ga0164313, IMG submission 113735) | Subseafloor sediment microbial communities from Guaymas Basin, Gulf of California, Mexico - Guay4, Core 4569-4, 0-3 cm | ecosystem: Environmental > Aquatic > Marine > Hydrothermal vents...
AATAATTCTACAAGATTAGTTTTCTCCCAGGTAAATTCAGGCTCAGTTCTTCCAAAATGCCCGTATGAAGCAGTTTTTTGGTAGATTGGCCTGAGAAGGTCAAGCTTTTCGATAATTCCTTTTGGTGAAAGATCGACAAGCTCCATAATAGTTTTTTCAAATAATTTATCATTGACTTTCCCTGTGCCAAATGTATCTATAGTAAATGAAACAGGTTGAACTTCTCCGATAATATAAGCAGCCTGAATAAGACATTCCTGTGCAAGTCCAGCTGCAACAATGTTCTTCGCGAGATAACGCATCATATATGTTGCAGATCTATCCACTTTTGTAGGATCTTTTCCCGAAAATGCACCACCGCCATGAGGTGCCATGCCGCCATATGTATCAACTTCAAGTTTCCGTCCAGTCATTCCAGTATCAGATTGAGGGCCACCTATGACAAATTTTCCTGTGGGATTGACATGAAAGTGTGTATTGTCAGTAATGAGATAACTTGGTATAACAGGAATTGCTATTGCGTCTACGATTCTTTGGTGTGCCTCAGCAGACATTTGTAACGGATTTTTTTCGTCGAGTAATTCTACAGTATGTTGAGTGGATATAACCACATCTGTTATCTCTACCGCTCTACCTCCTTCATATCTTAAAGTAATCTGTGCTTTCCCGTCAGGGCCAAGGTAAGATCCAATATTATTTATTGGACTACCTGTTTTTCTTACCTTTGCAAGTTGCTCAGTGAGCTTATGGGCAATAATAATTGGAAGTGGCATAAGTTCATCTGTTTCATTGATTGCATAGCCATACATCACGCCTTGATCTCCTGCTCCACCCCTATTTACACCTTGCGCAATGTCTGTGGATTGTCGTCCTACTGCATTGACAATAGCACAAGTGTGATAATCGAAACCGTATTTGGGATCAGTATATCCAACATCTTTTACTGTGTTTCTTGCAATATTAGAAATATCGACCCATGCAGAAGTTGTAATTTCGCCGCCAACAATGATTAAACCATGCGTCACGTATGTTTCACAGGCAACTCTTCCGTTACGATCTTCCCGAATAATTTCATCCAGTACTTTATCGGAAATCTGATCCGCAAGTTTATCTGGATGGCCTTCTGTCACAGATTCTGTAGTAACAAATCTTTGCTCCTCATTTCTAACCATTTTTTCTCTCCTTTCCCAAAAACTCTTTTAAAAATATTAAAATTTCTCTTGCTATTTTTTGTTTCGTTTCATTCCGGACAACTTTTTTTCGGCCTGTTTTATCTATCATTAAAACAGTTCCATAATCTTTTCCTATGTTTAGATTACTGTTTGCAATGACTATATCCATCTTTTTTTCACGCATCTTTTTCACAGCATTTTTTTCGATATTTTCAGTCTGTAGCGCGAAACCTACAATAATTTTATTATTTTTATGTGTCCCAATTTCTTTTATGATATCAATTGTTTTGAGAAATCGAACATCAAGCTGTGATGTTTTTTGTATCTTGCCAGGTTGCACAATTTCTGGTTTAAAATCTGCAGGAGCAGCAGCCATTATTAAAATATCACTTTTTTCCATCGCTTTTTTTGTCTTTTTAAATAGCTCTTTCGTCGTCATAATCTTATCTATTTTATCCAATCCAATTGCATCACCACAGGAAGGGCCACAAATTAAATGTACATATCCACCCATTCGTTTTGCCTCTTTTGCGATTTCAATTCCCATCTTTCCTGAAGAATCATTTGTGATAAATCTTATTGGATCAAGATATTCTCTTGTAGGACCGGCAGTAACGGCAAACCTCTTTCCTTTAAATAATTCAGAATCTTCATGCATAAATGCAGCAATAAGTTGTGCTATTTTTTCTGGATCGGTAAGTCGACCCATGCCAACTGAAAAATCAGCAAGCTTTCCTTCTTCCGGTCCGATAAATATCATTCCGTGTTCTTTTAATGCATTGATATTTCTTTGTGTAATTGAATTTTCAAACATGTTAGTGTTCATACAAGGCGCAATAAATATTTTTTTTTTGGAGGCTAAAATTGTGGATAATACAAGACTATCTGAAATACCGGCCAATATTTTAGCAATCGTATTTGCAGTGGCGGGTGCTACAAGAATGCAATCAGCCCATCTTGATAATGAAATGTGTGCAGAAACACCTTCACTATCGACAGAAAATTGATCCTGTTCTGTAAAAACCTTTCCTGCACCAGAAGAAGAAAAGGTTAGCGCGGAAATAAATTTTTCTGCCCCTTCCGTCAAGATAACTCTGACATCTATATTTACATCTCTTAAAGTCCTTAGTATCTCAACAGCTTTATAAGCTCCGACACTGCCAGTCACAACTAAAAGGACTTTACTTTTCTTCATCATCGTTTGTTTTGTTCAATAAAACTTGCGAAATTTTTTGCAAACAAATTGCAGGATAAAATGGTGTAAAATCAGGATTTAGCCTTACAAGCGTCTTGCTTTCCTGAATAATTCGGTGAACCAGTTTGTATTTATTTTCTTCATTTTCTTTTAAAAGCTCTACATAAACTTTGCTTTCGGTCATTTGTAATCTCACCTCTTTTTGTTTGAGTTATTTATTTTACAGAAAATAGATATTTCGTCAAGGACGAGAAAGGTATTTTAAAGGGTCAACTGCCTTAACACCAAGGTAAACACCAAAATGCAGGTGAGGTCCGGTAGACCAACCTGTACTATCAGCATACCCTATGATTTGTCCCTGTGTCACTAAGTCACCGCTTTTGATTGCAAAACGCTTAAGATGCGCATAAAGTGTGGATATATTTGAGCCATGATAAATGATAACAACATTTCCATATCCAGTCATCCACCCTGCGTATGTTACACTTCCGCGTGCAGCTGCCAATACTTTAGTATTAGTTGGCACTGCTATATCAATGCCCTCATGAAATTCCCTCACTCCCCATATAGGATGTATCCGCCAGCCAAAATAAGAAGTAATAGGGCCTTTTACTGGCCAGATAAGCCCTGTTTTGAGCACTCTACTGGCTTCGGCTGCTTCCCGTATAAGTTTTTCAATCAATGCTTTTTCTTTTTCAATTTCTTTTTCAATTTCACTTTTCCTTTGAATATAAGCAATTTTTCTGGCTTCCAATGTTCTAATAAAATTGTTTTGCATTGCTATTTCTTCTTTTAAAACTTCTTGCTGCTTCCATTTTTCGGAAAGAAACTGATTTAAGTATTCTTTGTTTTTTATGAGATTTTCCTTCTTTTGTGTTAATAATTCTCTTTCCTCCTTTGTTTTGTCAAGTATTTTTTTACTGGAAAGAGATATGTATGAGAGGTATGCAATGCGTTGATTAATTGTATCGGGATCTTGCCCTGTTAACAATAACTCCATGGGAGAAATTGCGGTAAGTTTATACGATAAATTAATAGAAGCTTTAATCTGGTCTTCGTTTTGCAAAATATCCTGAGTTTTTTGTTGAATATTATTTTCAGCTTCAGTTATTTCTTCGCTGACGACATTTATTTTATTTTGTATTACGATGATGTTTAAAGCGATTTTGTTGGTTTCATTATAAATACTATCAAGCAAAGCTTGAGCAGTTTTTTCATTAACATTTGTATCATTTATTGCTTTCTTTATTTTCTCCAGCTCAATTTTATATTCCTCAAGTTTTTTTTGCTCTTCGTCTAAATCTGAGTATGCAGTATGTGGAAGCAAGGCAAGAAGTGCAAAAAAGATAAGAAACATTACCAGGATCTTTTTCATTTTACTCTCCTAAGAGAAATGACGCTACCTATTAAGCTCATTGTAATGGAAAAAACGAGGAGTACACCATAAATTTGTACAGTATTTACATCAGAAACGTTACCAGAAAAAGGCAACAAATTTTGAACAACGCCACTGCTCCAGCCATTTATTTTTTGTAACACAAAAATTGAAATTAACCAGGCTACAAGCGCTGAAAAAAGAGATAAAAGTATAAATGGTATCTCTATGAATACATTGTCAGCTCCGACGAGTTTCATTACTTTTATATCCATTTTTCTTAAGTCAATGGTAAGTGAAGTAATGCTCTGGACAGTAAAGATAAACTCTAATGCTACCACAAGTAAAATTGCAATAAATAAGAACCATATAAGATTAATTAATTTATCAATTTTTTTTGCTAAATCTTCTGAAAAAATTACCATGTCTACAACAGGGAATGTAGCAATGATGTCTACGATTTTTTTACCCATTGAGAGGTCGTCTATCTCTACTTTTGCGGTTGAAGGGAGCGGATTTTCAGGAAGAGCGGCAATAACGTCCTTGTATTGTGGGAACAATCTTTCAAAATCTTCTTTTGCTTGTTCTTTTTGAACATATGTTACCTTTTTTATGCCATCAATTTCTCTTATCACATCAAGACATTTATCTGTTTCTTCTTCAGTGTTATCTAATTTAAAAAATACAGTGATGGATATTGTGTCTTTTAATGTAAGAGAGGTTCTAAAAAGTTTTCTGCCCACAATATAACTGCTCCCCAATGTGATAAGTCCGATTAAAAGAAATATTATCGAAATGGATATCGCTTTTTTGCTCTCTTTTAGAATTAGAAAAAATTGTCTTAATATGTGTATAAATCTATACATATTCTTTCTCCACCAGCCTCCCATGGCGGAGTTTTATCATTTTTAGCGGACGACTGTCTACTTGAACAGCATGATGAGTTGCCATGACGATAGTAGTGCCCTCTTCATTCATAGCTGTAATGTATTTAAACACAATCGTAGCAGTATCTTTATCGAGGTTGCCCAGCGGTTCATCCAGGAGCAATATGTCAGGTTTTCCAATAAGGGCCCTTGCCATCGAAACTCGTTGTTTTTCACCACCAGAAAGTTCATTAACACGTTTATTTGCCTTGTCTTGCAACTGCAATGCGTGCAATACAGTTTTTACGCGAGAACTCATTTTGGAAAAATTTTCTCCTCGTATCTGGATTGGAAGTGTTATATTTTCAAAAACTGTTCTATTTTCCATTAACATATAATCCTGATAAGCAAACCCTACTTTTCTTCTCCAAATATGCAAAGGAAATTGTGCAAGGATCGGAGCTCCATTATACAAAATTTCTCCCTTCGTAAGAAATTCGTCACAATGAATGAGTTTCAATAGAGTTGTTTTTCCTGCACCAGATTCCCCGGTCATATATAAAAAGTCACCTTCTTCAATATGGAGATTAATTTTTGAGAGTGCAGTTACGCCATTTTCGAAGGTTTTTACTGCTTCTCTAATTTCTATCATATTCTCTCCTTTATCGATTTAAATCCGCTGCCTATCACTTCGGAGAGTTCTGCTACAATTACAAAACTTTCCGGATCGGCCTCTCTCACAACTTTTTTAATCTTTGATACCTGAGTATGTGGTACCACAATAAGGAGCATTTTTTTAATCTCTCCCGTGTACCCGCCCATCGCTGTTATTTCTGTTACTCCTCGTTTTATTTCATTTAAAATCACTTCTTTAATTTTATCAGGTTTCTGTGTAATAATATACACCGCTTTTGAAAATGTGAGACCACTCTGCACAATGTCAATTGTCTTATTGCTTATAAGCTCAGCAATAATTGAGTAAAGTGAAATATTAATGTTACGAAATACAACGCCGGCCAGGATAATAATAGCCACATCAATGAGCATCATTGCTTGTCCAAAAGGCAATCCGGTGAAATCATATATAATTTGCCCAAGTAGGTCGCTTCCTCCCGTAGAACCAAATGATCTGAAGATAATACCGATTCCTGCACCCATAAGGAATCCTCCATATATTGCGGCAAGAATTGCATCTGTTTGGAGTTGTGGAAGATATGGGGCAAATAGATCAATAAACACAGAAGAAAGCAGTGTGCCTATAATAGTTCCGAATAAAAAATGCCATCCAAGTCTTTTTAATCCGATGATTAAGAGAGGGACATTCATAATAATTATCATTGTTCCAATTTGTAGAAATGGAAAATAATACTGGAGGATTACGGCAATACCGATGAATCCACCGGGTGCTATATGGTTTGGCAAGATAAATATACCAAATCCCGCGGCATATATTGCCGAGCCTATCGTTATACCTGCTATACTTAGCAGTCCAGCGACTATTGATTTTTTAGTCGTGTTTATATGCTTTTGAATGCGTAAGATATGCCCATATAAACGCATCTAAATCTCCTTCCAATACTTTTTCTACTTGCCCTGTTTCCTGATCAGTTCGATGGTCTTTAACCATTCTGTACGGTTGTAGCACGTAGGAGCGTATTTCATGGCCCCATTCTGCGGGTTTATGTTTTCCTTTTATTTTTTTTAACTCTGTTTTTCTTTCTTCTTCTTGTTTCATTAGAAGTCTAGATTTGAGTACTTTCATTGCCATTGTCTTATTTTGTAGCTGAGAACGTTCATTCTGGCATTCTGCAGTGATTCCTGTCGGAATGTGAACGATACGTACTGCAGTTGCCACTTTTTGCACGTTTTGTCCGCCATGTCCACTTGCACAATAAATATCGATTCTGAGATCTTTGCTATCTATTTCTATATCTTCAATACCCGCTAATTCCGGAGTAATTTCTATAAGTGCAAAGGATGTGTGTCTTCTCTTGTTGGAATCAAATGGTGATATACGAACAAGGCGATGTACTCCAGCTTCACCTCTCAACAATCCATAAGCAAAATCTCCTTTAATGTGAAGAAGAGCGCTTTTTAAGCCTGCCTCATCTCCGGGCATTTCTTCCAGAAATTCTACTTTGAACTTTTTTCTTTCTGCCCATTTAATATACATCCGCACTAACATTTCAGTCCAATCCTGTGCATCAGTGCCACCTGCTCCTGAAGAAAAAGACATGAATACATTTAAATTGTCATATAGACCGGAAAGAAACTGCTCGATCTCCCATTCTGCAAGTAATTCTTCTCCTTTTTGAACAAGAGGTTCCATTTCATTGTCCATTATTTCATTTGTTTCGTTTGCAAGTTCTTCCATTGTTTTAATATCATATTGCAATTGTTTCAACTCTTTGAACTTTTTAATTTTTTTCTGCACAATGGCATATAATTGCGCCTTTTCTTTAGCATCGCTTCTGGACCAGAATCCAGGAAGGGAATGTATGTTCTTTAGTGATGCTTCTTCCGCTTCCTTTTTTTTCAGTCAGGAATAATCAAGTCCTTTTTCTATGCGTTGTAGAAATAAATTGATTCTACGTTTCATCATATCAGAAAGCATAATTAGCCCTTCCTTCTTTTTTTCAATTTTTTCTTTAAAGCTCTTCGCTTTTGCCGTTCTTTTTTAGAGATGTTTGACTCCGATGTTTTGTTATGAAAAGTTTTCACATTACCGGTTTCCTGTGTTTTCTGCGTTTCGTCTTTACTTCTCAACTGTATTTTATAAAGAGTTTCAACCGTATCTACTTTGATTCGTTCCATCATGCTATCAAAAAGTTCATGTCCTTCTTTTTGATAGGCCAGTAATGGGTCTTGCTGTCCATATGCTCGCAACCCAATCCCCTCTTTTAGATCATCCATTCCGTAGAGATGTTCTTTCCAATTAGAATCAATTGTTCTAAGAAAAACATATTTTTCAATTTGATTAGCCAATTCAGGTCCTATCGAAGTAATTTTTTCTTCATAAACTTCTATTGCAAGTTCCGTAATAGAGCGCAGTATCGCTTCTGCTTTCATCGTTTGAAGCGTTGCAAGGTCAAAATGTACAGGCCTATTTATTAGATGCATGAGAGTGTGTTCAAGTTTTTTTACTTCTTCTTCGCTTATTTCAATATCTTTATCACCATTATAATGTGCAGAAAATATTGTATTAACGACATCTTCTATTATTTCTATAATTTCGGTATGAATCGATTCGCTTTTCAGGACTCGATCCCTTTCTTCATATATTACTTCTCTCTGTTTTTCCATTACGTTATCGTAATCTAATAGATTTTTTCTAGCACTAAAGTTATATGCTTCTACTTTTTTTTGTGCTCGCTCGATAGCGCTTGTCAAGAATTTATTTTCAATAGGTTCATTTTCGTCAACTTTTAATGTATCAAAAATTTTCTTAATTGTGTCTCCTCCAAAAATACGTACAAGTTCGTCTTCAAGCGAAAGATAAAATTGTGATGCACCCGGGTCTCCCTGCCTACCAGATCGTCCTCGCAATTGGTTATCAATACGCCTTGCTTCATGCCTTTCCGTCCCGAGAATAAACAGACCTCCTAAATCGGTAATTCCTTTCTCGAGTTTTATATCAACGCCTCTACCTGCCATGTTCGTTGCAATAGTGACTGATCTGAATTGTCCGGCATCTTTTATAATCATGGCTTCTTTCTCGTGATATTTTGCGTTTAGTACATTATGTGAAATTCCTTCCTTTTTTAACATGGCGGATAATCTTTCAGAAGTTTCAATAGAACGTGTGCCTACAAGTACGGGCTGGCCTTTTTTATGTAGTTCTGCAACTTTTTGAACTATTGCTTTAAATTTTGCTCTCTCGGTTTTATAAATTACATCCTCTTTATCATCACGGATAACTGGCATGTTCGTGGGTATTACGTAAACTGCCAGATTGTATATCTCGCGGAATTCATCTCTCTCGGTGAATGCAGTACCAGTCATTCCGGATAATTTTTTATACATTCTAAAATAGTTTTGAAAGGTAATAGTTGCAAGCGTCTGACTTTCGCTTTTAACGACAAGTCCTTCTTTTGCCTCTATCGCTTGATGTAGCCCATCGCTGTATCTTCGGCCAAACATTAGTCTGCCAGTAAATTCATCGACTATAACAACTTCGCCTTTCTTAACAATATAATCGGTATCTTTTTTGAAGTACATTTTTGAACGCAATGCCTGATTAATGTGTTTTACTATATCCACAAATTTTTCCTCGTACAGGTTGTCAATATGAAGTTTCGATTCAATCTTTTTCACACCTTCGGGTGTAAGTGAAACCGTTTTTAATTTTTCATCACCTTCAAAATCGACGTCTTCAATGAGACTTCTCGCCAGTTTAGCAGCGGTGTAATACATATCAGTGGATGTTTCAGAAGGCCCTGATATAATAAGCGGCGTTCGTGCCTCATCAATCAAAATACTGTCCACTTCATCTACTATTGCATACTGAAGATCCCCCTGAACTATTTGCTCGGGATTGATTGCCATGTGATCTCTGAGATAATCAAAACCAAACTCATTATTTGTACCGTATGTCACATCAGAAGCATATGCTTTCTTCCGTTCTTCATAAGTAGAATCATGTTGTATTATTCCCACTGTAAGCCCTAAAAATTTATAAATAGGGCCCATCCACTCACTGTCTCTTTTTGCTAAATAATCATTAACAGTGACAAGATGCCCAGTTTTTCCTTGCAAAGCATTGAGATACAGGGGAAGGGTAGCAACAAGTGTTTTCCCCTCACCTGTTTTCATTTCAGCGATGTTTCCATTGTATAATACGATTCCTCCGATTAATTGCACATCAAAGTGCCTCATGTTAACAGTGCGTTTAGCGACTTCTCGTACAACAGCAAATGTCTCAGGCAAAATGGATTGATCGGTTTCTCCATTTGCCAGTCTCTCCTTAAAGTCTATCGTTTTGTGTGCCAGATCTTCATCGGAAAGACTGCTAACCTTAGACTCATAACTGTTTATTATTTTTACAATAGCCTCGTATTTTTTAAGATTCTTTTTGACGGGGTCAAATATATCTAATAGCATATTTATTCTTTTGGCTCGATGAGTCCGTAATTACCATCCCTTCGTTTATAAATGACTTTTAACTGCTCTGTGTCCGCTTCCTTGAAGACAAAAAAATCATGATCAAGTAATTCCAACTGAAGTATTGCTTCATCAAGACTCATTGGCTTCATGACAAAGCTTTTGGTTTTTACAATGTGAGGTTGTTCCTCAAACGTAGAAGATATTTCTGGTATTGGTTTTTCTTTTTTCGTATTTGTGAGCCGTTCCTTGTATCTGCGAACTTGTCTCTCTAACTTTTCCGAGGCTTCAGCCAATGCTTTATCTATCAGGGTGCCTCTACCTTCAGCACGTAATATTTTGCCTGCTGCATACAATGTTATTTCCATGATAAATTGGCCACGCTGCCTAACAATCAAAACCTTCGCATCTTGAATGTTGTTGAAATATTTTTTTACTTTACCTATTTTTTCATTGATTTTAGCTTCTGTTTCTGGCAATAACTCTTCAATACCTTTTAAACTAATATTTAGCATCATAAGAAAAACCTCCTTTCTTTTTATTAAAGTATATGATTTACAATGCTTTTGTCAAAGGGAGACAGTTTAAGTGAAGGTAAAAAATAAAGATTATGAATGGATTCTAAAGGAAAAACTAGAAAATGCTTTTGATTTGTTTAAATATCAATTTTATTTTTGCTGGCGGTTTGATAATAAAAATAGCAATAGAGAAAATTGCAATAAAAGCCGTCGGAATAAGAATTAAAAATAAATTAACATCTGGGTAAACAAATTTTTCAACGTAATAAACCATAAATGAACCGGGGTAAATCAGCGCAGAGTTATATTTTGCCCTTAAAGCATTTTCGAGCAAAGTTAAGGGACAATCTTTTCTCATAATAGCTAAAGAACTGACATACACTATACCAAAAAGATGTATTGTTCGAAACAGCCATCTGTCCCAAAATTTTTTTTTAGAAAAGCTACATAAAGTAACTATAAAGCCAATCAACATAAAAAGTATCCAGGCAAAATGTATTATAACGATTGTATCAGCAAGTATTTTGTAGATCATTAATAGGCCCTTCTCCTTAAAATGTTTTTATCTCTTTTATTTTAACTCAAAAAAAATATAAAAAAAATAATTTTTATTCTTAACACTTTGCGGCTTATTATTGACACTTTTTTGGCGGAGAGAGTGGGATTTGAACCCACGGTGGACTTGTAATCCACACACGCTTTCCAGGCGTGCACCTTAAACCACTCGGTCATCTCTCCATCCTGTTTTGCGAGCCAATAATAGCAAAATTACTCGAAAAATCAATAGTTTAATGAAAAACTGCTAAAAGCCAAAATGTAGAACCCACCATAAGAAATATAACATTTTTCAAAAGTAGTGGGTACATTTTTGCTGGCGTTGCCTCAAAATATTCCATACTCAGCGAAAGGCATAAATGAGTTGGAGTAAGCATGAGTGCACTCCATCCCCCGAGAAAAGCAATAAAAAGATTAACACTATTTAATTGTGGTGTTAGTAGTAGTGGAAGAAGCAATGGATAAGAAACCCCTACAGTAGCAGCTGCTGCTCCCGTCATAAGACTTACTACAAATGGCAAAGAAAATAAAATAAAAAAATGAGGAAAGCTTCGTTCATTAAGAAAAAGATATATTCCATCAATAATACCAGTTTTTATAAAAATATGCTTTAAGTAGAAAATTGAAAACATAAGAATTGTTAATTTTAAAAGAAGTCTCCAACGAAAAGCTTTTGAAAGATTTTTAAGTGTGAGTTTCCTTACAATAATTACATATATTATTCCAACAATTCCCGAGAAGATAATCGATATGTGGAAAATAAGTATTAGACTTAATATAATAAATATTGGCATAATACTTAATATCAGTTCGTACAAAGCACTTTTACTAATTTGTCTTTTTTTACAATTAATACAATTGATCTTCGGTATAAGAAAAATTAACCCGGAAATGATCATTAAAACTGAAAACGGCCATTGTATAAAGATAATGCGCAATATTGAAACTCCTAAAATTGATGAAGCAAGCAACATATCCGGGTAAAGTGGTGACGTTGGCTGCCAGACGTGTCTAAACCAAAAGTTTATTACCGTTTTCTCTTCCGGTGTTGCACTTGATTGCTTCATTCCTTCGTTAACAAGTGGAGCAGAGATTAATGCACCGCCAGGAAGAGGCAGTGTGCCGATGATAAGTGCAAAAATTGGCACAAAAAATTTAGCGGAAAATATTTCTGAAAAACTTTTTACCATTCTATCAAGAAATTTGGCTTCTTTTAGTAATTCTACAAAATAAGTAACAATCACCACAATTAATGTCAATTTTACGGTATCCCAGGCCGTAGCCACTACATAGAATGCTCTGGTAATTTCAATCAAAGGAATGTGTTTAAAAATGGCAAGCACAATGCCAGATAGTAAGATTGTTATCCCAATGTTTATTTTGAATCTCACAAGTACTCCCAAAAAGATTAATATTGAAAAAAGCGTTAACACATCTGTCATATAGCAATTATACTGGTATGTGTCAAAAAATCAATGTTACATTCTACTGCAATTATATTATTAACTGGTTCTAAATTGATATAGAGCTACCAAATAACGCATTTACTCCTTTTTGAAATTTTTCTATAATGAGTAAGGAGAGTAAAATGTTAAAAATTGAAAAAGCGTGTGGTCAGGCAGTGCTACATAAACACGAAAAATCATCGCTGCAACAAATTTTTAGTGAATTACTTAAAAAAAGGTGTAAGTATTCAAGAAAATTATAAATCGCTTTTCAAAAAAAAGAGAGGTAACTAATGGAGCATACAATTATATGCAGATTTGGAGAAATCGGAACTAAAGGACGAAAAGCGCAAAACAGTATGAAGCGCAGGTTGAAGGAACAAATTGAGAAACTGTTTAATGGCAGTAAAGTAGAGATTGTTGGCGGAAGACTTGTCGTATATACAAACAGGGATAATGTGAAAAAAATGAGCTATCTTCCTGGGATTGTTTCATTCAGTCCCGCTATAAAAATTGGTTATAACTTAAATGAAATTGAAAACACTGCTGTTCAATTAGTAAAAGACAAGCAAGCCAAGCAAGAGATTAAAAGCTTTGCAGTGCGAGTTAAGCGGCTCTACTTAGAATATCCAATAAAAAGTCCTGACATAGAGCGCATCGTGGGTGGTGCTATAAAAGATGCGACCAATCTAAATGTGGACTTAAAACATCCTGATCTTTTAATAGGCATCGAAATTTTACATAACGGAACCTATCTTTATACTGATAAGTTAACAGGAGTTGGTGGACTTCCTGTTGGTGAGCAGGGAAGTGTTGTTGCTCTTCTTTCTGGAGGCATTGACTCACCTGTCGCTGCTTTTCTTATGTTAAAAAGAGGTGCGCGAATTACGTTTGTGCATTTCGCTACAAACAAAGGGGAAGAAGAAAAGGCGCGAAAACTATATGAGCATTTCCTACTTTTTGATCACAAAACAAAATTCATACTTGTTCCACATAACGAGTATCTGGATGATTTAAGAAAAATTTTAAAAAAATGCGATAAAGAGCGTTACATTTGTGTTTTTTGTAAGCGAAGAATTCTTAGCGTTGCAGTACACATCGCCAAAAAAATAAAAGCTGAAGGTGTCATTACAGGCGATTCTTTAGGGCAGGTAGCAAGCCAGACGCTTCGGAATATCCATATCATTCAAAAAGGAATCGATTTCCCTATTTATAGGTCTCTCATTGGATTGGATAAGCTTGAAATTGAAAAAATTGCCAATTACATTGGCACATATGATATCTCTATCTCTACAAGTTCTCAATGCCAGTTTGCACCTAAATACCCAATCATAAAAGGAAATGAAAAGGAAGTTGAGAAACTAAGTGCAATTATCGACAAAGAAATCGAAACCTAATATTTTATATATATGTAATTTTTACGCGTTTCACTTTAATATACAATGGTTCAACATTTTGTAGATTCAAATATTTAGGCTCAAGATTATCTTCAGCAGATCGTTTAGTATTAGAATAGAAAAGCCCCCGGGGGAGGGGCTTATTTGTTGTTTAATATTCCTTAAAAAGGAGGAAGAAAATGAAAGTTTTTGCAAACTTTCAGCTTATTCTCATAAGCCAAACTATTATATGGATTTTATCATCCATGTCAATACTTTAAACCTATTTTTTTAAAAAATTTTTATAAATTATCAAAAATATTCACTAATTAATAAAGATGACAGGCTACAAAATGATTTGTTTCTTTTTCTTCTAACTTAGGCTCTATCTCTTCGCATATTTTCTTCGCGTACTTGCAACGTGGCCTGAATCTACAACCTTTAGGAAGATTTATATTGCTTGAAATATCACCTTCTAAGATGATTCTTACTCGCTTTTTTTCTGCTTGAGGATCCGGAATTGGTACTGCTGTCATCAAAGCCTGAGTATATGGATGAAGTGGGTGTTTATAGATGTCATTACTCGGAGCTGTTTCCATAATTCTACCAAGGTACATAACAGCAATATCATCGCTGATATGTTTTACCATTGCAATATCATGCGAAATAAATAGATAAGTGAGTCCGAATTGTTCTTGTAGATCTTCAAAAGTATTAATTATTTGAGCTTGAATAGATACATCAAGAGCAGATACGGGCTCGTCACAAATAATAAATTGTGGCTCAACTGCCAATGCTCTCGCAAGACCTATTCTTTGTCGTTGACCGCCACTAAATTCATGGGGAAACCTATTTAAGTGCTCTGGATTAAGTCCAATGATATTTAATAATTCTCTTGCTTTCTCTCTTCTCTTCTCAGGAGTGTAAAGGTTATGAATTTCCATTGGCTCTGTGATGATTTCTTCGACAGTAAGCCGCGGATCAAGAGAAGCGTATGGATCCTGGAAAATCATTTGAATTTCTTTTCGAACCTTTTGCATTTTATTTTCATTAACATTAGTTATATCCATTCCATTAAAAATAATTTGTCCGCTGGTAGGCTTATATAAGCGGATTATTGTTCTTCCTACAGTTGTCTTACCACTTCCGGTTTCTCCTACAAGGCCAAGAGTTTCCCCCTTTCTGACATTAAAACTTATATCATCAATCGCTTTTACAAAAACAGTTTCTTTCTTCAAGAAACCGCCTCTTTTTATCGGGAAGTATTTTTTTAAGCGCTTAATTTGAAGGATTGGTTCATCAGTCGTTTTAACATTCATTACATGCTCCTTTTCACACGAGACGCTCTTGGATCCATTAGCCAGCATGCTACCTTGTGTCCCTTTTGGGGCTCGAAAAAAGGTGGTTTTTTCCGGAAACATATATGCATTGCATAATCGCATCTTAGTGCAAAAGGACAACCCTCAGGAGGCGATAGGAGATCTGGCGGTAAACCCGGTATTGTCATAAGTCTCTTTTTTTCTTCTTCATTAATTTTAGGCACAGCCTTCATTAATCCCCAGGTATACGGATGCATCGGGTCATTATATATCTGCATGTCGGTTCCTTCTTCCATTATTAATCCTGCATACATCACAAGTACCCTACTACATAAACCCGCTACTACAGCAAGATTATGTGTAATCAGGACTATCGACGAATTCAATTTGGTCTTTAAGTCGGTGAGGAGATTTAATATTTGAGCCTGAATTGTAACATCGAGAGACGTAGTTGGTTCGTCCGCAATGATTATTTGCGGCTCACAAGAAATTGCAATTGCTGCCATCACTCTTTGTCTCATTCCTCCGCTTAATTGATGAGGGTATCGATTAATAACCTCTTCCGGAGATTTTATGTGCACCATATCGAGCAGTTTAATCGCTTTTTCTTTTGCCTGTTTTTTTGTTATTTTCTGATGAAGCAATAGCGTCTCCATTATTTGATATCCAATGGAAAAAACAGGGTTCAAAGATGTCATTGGATCTTGAAAAATCATCGAGATTTCATTGCCACGCACACTTCTCATTTCTTTTTCGCTAAATTCCAAAAGATTTTCTTTATCAAGATAGACAGAGCCAGAAACAATTTTACCTGGTGGATTTGGAATTAATCGCATAATAGATAATCCTGTCACAGATTTTCCGCATCCAGATTCTCCTACAAGTCCGACAGCTTCGCCCGGATAAATTTCAAAAGAAATTCCTCTAACTGCCTGGACAATTCCTGCATATGTAAAAAACTGCGTTGTAAGATTTTCAACTTTTAGTATTGGTTTTGTCATTCATTCTCCTCCTATTTTCTGAGTCGTGGATCCAAAGCATCTCTTAAACCATCGCCAAGAAAATTAAACGATAACATTGTTATTGAAATAAAAATTGCGGGTATGAAGAGAAGATTGGGATAAGATCGAAAACCCTGAATGCCATCAGATGCTAACACTCCCCAGCTTGCCATTGGAGCAGAAACACCAAGCCCAATAAAACTCAAGAATGCCTCAAAGAAAATTGCATTAGGAATGAGAAGAGTTGCAGTAATAATAATTGGCCCCATTGTATTTGGAATGAGATGTTTTGTTAGAATCCTTCGCTTGCTTGCTCCTAAAGCACGAGCAGCCAGCGTAAATTCCTGCTCTTTTAAGCTTAAAACCTGTCCTCTTACTATCCTTGCCATTCCAACCCAATAAGCAATTCCAAGTGCAATAAATACATTTGTAAGACCAGGTCGGAGTATTACCATGAGAAGTATAACAATAAGAAGCACAGGAATGCTGTAAAAAATATCGACAATTCTCATCATAATGTTGTCTGTTTTTCCGCCAATAAACCCAGAAATTCCACCATAAAAAACTCCTATAAAGAAACTAATCAATGCTGCTACAAAACCAACAGCAAGGGATATACGTGCTCCAAATGCAACACGAGTAAAAACATCTCTTCCAATTGCATCGGTGCCAAATAGATGCGTTCTTGACATAGGTGCATAACAATTTGTTAGTTCAGTTTGGTCATACTTATAAGCGGAAAGTTGAGGGCCCAAAACAGCAAATAAAAGTAACGAGATTACCATCACAAGCCCAATCATTGCCAATTTATTCTTTTTTAATCTTCTCCATGCATCTTTCCAATAACCTACTGGTGGCCTCACAAACTCCTTTATTCCCAATTCTTCTTTTTTTATAGGTGTAAAAAGTTTTTTATCATTCATATCTTCCCTACTTTTTTTCTTCATATGTAATTCTTGGGTCAAGAAATGCATAAAGAATATCAACAATAAAGTTTGCAGTCACCAAAAAAAATGCGTAGAATATTGTTGTACCAAGAATTACCGTGTAATCTCTATCATAGATAGCTGTAACATAATATTTTCCAAGACCGGGAATAAAAAATAACCTTTCAATGATAAAACTACCCGTAAAAATTGCAGCAATCATTGGTCCCATATAAGTAACGACCGGGAGGATTGCATTTTTCAGGGCGTGCATTGTAATAACCTTAAATTCTGAAAGGCCTTTAGATCTTGCTGTTTTAATATAATCCTGGCTTAACACATCTAACATGCTGGATCTGGTTAACCTTGCTATATATGCTGTTGGATATGCGGCAAGTGTAATTGCAGGAAGAATCATATAACGGAATCCACCCCACCCTGCAATTGGCAATATTTTAAATTTTAATCCAAAAAAATACATAAAGGCAGTTGCTAAAATAAAACTAGGAACAGAAATTCCAATTAGAGAGAAAAACATTACAGTATTGTCTTGCCAGAAGTTTTGTCGATAAGCAGATATTATTCCAGCCGGTAGGCCAAATATAATCGAAAGTAACACAGCAAGAAAACCAATTGTAGCCGAAACAGGAAAACCTTTTTTTATAATATCATTGACAGTCAAAGCATCATATCTAAATGAAGGACCTAAATCACCCTTTATGAGATTGCCCATATAAGATGCATATTGTTTCCACAGTGGATCATCAAAATGATATTTTTCCTCAAGGTTTTTTAAAATTGCATCAGGAACCTTTTTTTCTTTTGTAAAAGGACCGCCAGGAATTGCCTTTGCCAAAAAAAAGGTTAGTGATGAAACAACCAAGAGCACAAGTATCATTGAAAATATTCGATTTATAATATATTTTTTCATGTTTTTCTCCGCTCCGCTTCTTTAAGAGTTTGTGGTTTATGGCCCCTCTCTTTGTGAGAGGGGCCATAAATGTTAATGTTCTTCAATATATGCTAATTTAAAATCTGTATACCCAAGAGCGGATATATAATAATCTTTTAGATATGGTTTGATAAGGTTAAGATTTGTATAGAAATATATAGGAATTATAGGCATTTCATCCATTAAAATATCTTCTGCATTATGCATTGCTTCCATTCTAACAGCCTGATCCCCGGTGCCTTTTGCAGTAGCAACAAAACTATCATAATCAGGGTTGCTCCACCCGGTATCATTGTTTCCGCCATCTGTGACCCACATATCAATAAATGTCATAGGATCGGTATAATCGCCAATCCAGCCCGCTCGTGCAATCTGATAGTTCAGTTTGGTTCTATTGTCAAGATAAACCTTCCATTCCTGATTAGTTAAAGTACAAGTGATACCTAAAGTATCTTTCCACATTCCCTGAATTGCCTCTGCAATAATTTTATGACCTTCACTTGTATTGTAAAGAAGAACAAATTCCGGGAATCCTTCGCCATTGGGATAGCCGGCTTCAGCTAAATACTGCTTTGCTTTATCAGGTTCATATGGTTCAAAATAGGTACCACCGACTTCTCTAAATTCTCGTCCTGGTTCGGCATCAGGTATTCCTCCCGGAACAAATGCTGTTGCAGGTAACTGGCCACCTTTTGTCACATTTGTTACAATTGATTCTCTATCAATTGCAGCAGCAAAAGCTTTCCTTACAAGCACATTGTCGAATGGAGGCTCCGTTACGTTACACATATAATAGTATGTTCCAAGATATGGGCTAATTGTCAAAATTCCTTCGTCTTTTAGCCTGTCCATTTCAGGTAAAGGTGGATTGTTTCCAAAATCTATTTCTCCGTTCTCAAACATCATTAATTCTGTGGAACTTTCTTCGACCATAAGGAAAATAATCTTATCCAATTTAACCTTATCAGCATCCCAATAATTTGGATTCTTTACCATTTCAATTTGATGGTTATGTTCCCATTTTGTAATCGTAAATGGACCATTGCTGATAAAATTGTCTGCAGATTTTGCCCAATCAGGGTTCTCCATATCGAGCTTCTTATTTATTGGAAGATAGGTAGTAAAGGTAAGAAGTGAAGTGAAGTAAACAGTTGGGGCCTCTAAAGTCACTTCAAGTGTTTTGTCATCCAAAGCTTTTACTCCTACTTGGTCAGGATCTGTAATATCCCCGCTGTTATATGCTTCTCCATTTTTAATATAGTACATCTGATAAGCATACTCAGATTCAGTTTCAGGTGCAAGAGCAGTTTTCCAGGAATATTCAAAATCATAAGCAGTAACGGGTTCACCATTTGACCATTTTGCATCTCTTAGATGGAACTTCCAGACTAAACCATCATCGGAAACGTCGTAGCTTTTCGCCATGGATGGAACTAACTGTCCTTGAATGTCATACCTCATTAACCCATCAAAAAGATTAAGCAACATTGTAAATTCTGGTATTCCTGTTGCTTTTCTTGGATCAAAGAACTGCGGTTCAGCTCCCACATTGTACGTTAATACCTGTTCTACTTTTGGAGTTTCTTCGGCTGCAGGTCTACATCCTGCAAAACCTACTATCAACGCCAGCGCTACCACTACAATTAATACTTTTTTAAACATTCTTTCCTCCTTGTTTAATTTTTTTTACATTCTCCAAATAAGTATTTCTCCACGAAATACTTATTGCCCCTTACTTACTTCGATTGTCTCTAAACTGAAACCACATTCCACAAAAAACCTGCACTTTTTCGACAATTTATTCACCTGTAAATAAACCTTCTTTCTGCTCTGTTGCATACAAGTTCCACTATTCTTTTTTCCATCATGTCTCCGTAGTTAAAAGCAGCATGCAAAATTATACAATTTCAACTCTACTCCTTAAGTCTCTTGTAATGTTACTACTTTTTTTAAAAAAATGCAATACTTTTTTTGATAAAATTAATTTTAACATATTAATTCTTTTCTTTTTAAAAGATTGGTTTCTTTTCGTATAGGATACTGCACTCAAATGGACGAGGGTGTAAAAGGACATACAGCAATACAATTCGAACAATCACCTCCGTTTTTAATCCAGAACGTATAGCACTTGTCGTGATCTACAGCCCAACGTAATATCCCGGGGTTGTTTGATGTCGACACTGTCTTAAAAGAAGGCTCTGTTTCAAATTGTATGGCATCAGCTGAACATGCCTCTGCGCACTTTTTGCACTTCTTACAAAAGTTTGTGACTCCAAACTCGATAGGTTCATCTGGTTCCAGTGGTAAATCTGTAAATATTTTGCATATTTTTACATTTGGTCCATACTGAGGCGTAATTAATAAACCATTCCGTCCTAATTCTCCAAGACCGGCATCAATTGCAAGCGGGATGCTTAAAGCAGTGTCGTTACCCATTGGTATAGCGTTATATCCTAAATTTCTAATGAATTCGGCAAGACATGCAATACAAAAAGCCATTCTTGAATACCCAATTGCGCTAGCTGCACAAGCCGGAAAAGTTGGAGAGCTTTTAAGTAACTTATCATCCACAGGTATTGCCATAACAATTGCATATTTATAGCCATCAGGAACATCAATTGGCTGCCCAAACAAATTAACTGAGTATATCCAGAGCGGATTGATTTCGCATATGCCCACAAGGGATGCACCGTACAATTTTGCTGCATCTTTCACCTCTTCGCTCATTACTCTTCTGTCTTTGACAGGATATTTCCCAAGAGTAGGCTTATCCATAATATTGTTCTGCTCGGTTGGCCTTTCCCACGCAAATGCTTTGTAAAAATAATCATAAACAGCCCACGCTCCTAAAACTTTGGCAAATTCAATTTGAGAGTAACCTTTGATTCTTTGAGTAATAATTTTTTTGACATTTCTGTACATGCTTTTTTTATGAAAAGGTGCCTTTGTATCGTTGAGTATTCGCCCAAATATGTTTTTTCTTTGATCAAACCGCGTAATAACCTTGCCGTTAACTGTATAAGGGAGTGATTCAAACCCTTTGCCAACCTTATTATTCATCTAGTCCTCCTTATTACTGGTTAAGTAAACCTTTTTAACAAAAAAATATTTATACATTTCATCTCTTTTCATTTTTTATATTAATATTATATATATTATTTATTCTTTTAAAAAAATAAGTAAATAATGTTCTAAATCCGGTTATGGCCGAAAATCACACAAAAAGGTTGTTTTTAGTTTGCTAATAACCTCGGGTGCGGAAACAATAATACCGACTTCTCTATTTTGATCGAAGGAAGTCGTGGAAAAATTAATTGAGCCAATATATGCGGTAGAATCATCAACAAGAATAGCTTTGGCATGAGTAAACGGAGTTGAGCAAATTGATACCTGAATCTTTGAAGTTAAGAACCGCTCGTATGCATCAGCATTAGAGTCGATATCTGAAGGATCTGCCAGAATAACACGCACCGATATACCACTCTGTGCTTTGGCAACAAGTAGTTTTTCAAAATCTGCATCACTCATCACCTCTGCATAAACAAGGATTTCTTTTTTTGCGTCTTTTATGAGATTCTCCAATTTTATTCTGGCATTTTCAGGACTTACAACAAGAGGTGATTCCGCAACCCTATATGGTTTTCTATTCCAATCTGCCTGGAAAATTTTTTCAAGTTCACTGACAGATGTTGAATCCTGAGTTATCACTCCAAACTCTCTATTCTTGGCAAAAGCACTTTTTGAAAGATTAAGTGTCAGTATATATCCATTTACCATATCTGTTACAAAAAACTTTGAATGTGTAAATTTGTATACTCTGTTAGACCATTTAACATCAACTCCGTAGTGAGCAAGTTTATTCTTTGCTTCTTTATTCGCTCCATACCCAAGATAAGGGCTTTCTTCTAAAATCACCCGAACTATTACTCCTCGTTTCTTTGCATTAATCAATGCACTTATAATTTTATTATCAGATAGTATATATACTTCCAGATCCACACTTTCTTTTGCATTATCTATTGCATCTATTATATATGGCCTTCCATCATCTGGCTCAACGAATAATTGAGCACTTTTCAAAGTAGGTAGAGTTGCTTGTGGGGAAAAGATTGGGGCAAAGCTCTGAAAAAGATAGCCATAAATAAGAATTAATATTAGAACAATGACTGTTAAAAATAGGTTGAAAGACTTGTTGCTTTTTCGTTGACCCATCCTGACTCCTCTCATACAATTTTTTTATTATAGTAAAAATTCACTAAAATACCTACTTGGAAACAAATTGGCTTTGTGCTAAAATTCGTTAAGGTGAAATAACATAATGGCAAAAATATATAAGATAAAAATAAAAATTATTGAAATCAGGGGCTCTGGAAAATGTCCTGCAGGCCTAAAAGTAGGAGATACTTTTGACATTAACACAAATGGACAACCTGTGCCTGTTAATTTTTGTGGCTGGGCGTTCACGACTTTATGGCCATTTATCACTCCGCTTCGATATGGTGGAACTTTACCCTGGGAAAAAAATTCTGATAAAGCTTACATTTCTTGTCCTGATCCAGATAATACGGTAATTTTTGAGCTCATAAGAGAAAATGACGAAAAAAAGTACAAAGAACCTCCTGTTTTTTAACATTTCCTATGAACAGAGAAAAGGCAAAAACCGAAAACATCTTTTTAGAATTATTCCTTCTCATTGCCCTTATTGCCCTTGCATATATATTTTATAGAAAAGAAATTTCTGTCACTGGATTTATTTCTACTCTCTCTGTTAAGCATCTTCCTTCATATGCTTTGCGTTCATTATTTCGAATGACCTGTGCATACCTACTTGCGCTCCTATTTTCGGTGCTGTACGGTTTTGCTGCTGCAACAAGTGAACGACGAGCCCGAATTATGCTGCCAGTCCTGGATATCTTTCAGTCCGTACCAATACTTGCTTTCTTCCCTGCGGCTATTTTCTTTTTTATTGCTGTAATTCCAAGCAAATCCATTGGAATAGAAATTGCCGCGATTTTTTTAATTTTTACTTCTCAAGTATGGAACATTGCGTTTGGTATTTATGAAAGTCTTTCAACTATACCAAAAAACATTGCAGAATCTTACAATTTTTTTGACCCACAAGGACGGTTGCGAACACGAAGACTTCTCTTCCCAGCAATTATTCCCAAGCTCGTTTATAACAGTATAATAAGCTGGACGAATGGTTGGTATTTTCTCGTAGCATGTGAAATATTTGCAGTAGGAAGAGCCTCGTATCGGCTCCCGGGACTTGGAAGCTTCATTATGGAAACTGCAACTCAGTCAAAAATTTCGCTGACACTGCTTGGCATCCTTGTTCTTATATTAATAATTATTTTTATTGACCTCTTTATCTGGAAACCACTTTCGCAGTGGTCACGCCGATTCCGATATGATTTATCACCCGGAGAAGAAGAAGAAAGCGAAGTATTGGAAATTGTCAAAACATTTTGGAGAATTATAGGCAATATCCTTCGAAAATTAAAACCACTCACTGCAAGGGCAGAAAATAATTTTTCACAGATTTTAAAAATCACACAAAACAGAGTTGTTCATAAATGCAGTGTCGTGTTTTCTAAAATAATAGCAATCGGAATTATTGCAGCAGTGAGTTACTTAGTTTATCTTCTTGCCAGGGGTGCTCCCAGTATCATAAATGAAATTACCTTTCTTGATCTTGTCGCAACTCTTAAGGGACTTTTATTCTCTTTTACTCGCCTTTTAATAGCATATCTTATATCACTTGCCTGGACTCTTCCAGTGGCAATTACTATGTTCTACCACCCTCGTGGTGCAAAAATCATCTCTCCTTTCATCCAAATATTTGCTTCAATTCCTGCAGTAGCAATATTTCCACTGTTTCTTTATTTTTTTATTCAAATTCCTAACGGCTTGAACATTACAGCAATCATTCTTATTCTCACTGGCATGCAATGGTATTTATTATTTAATATATTCGGTGGACTGAAAGCAATTCCAGGTGATGTTAAAGAAGTTGTAGATTCATTTAAGCCAACAAAGTTTTTAAAATTCAAAAGATTACTCTTTCCTGCATCACTACCTTCTCTTATGACCGGAACGATTACAGCATGGGGCGGGGGATGGAATGCTTTAATTATCGCCGAGTACATCAGCCTTCAGGGAAAAATATATTCCGTCCCGGGCATTGGCAGTATTCTAAATACTTCATTGAACGAAGACAAGAAAGGAATATTTATTGTTGCTCTACTAATTATGGTTTTCGCAATCTTTTCAATTAACCATTTTGTTTATCGACCACTTTATGCTAAAATTTCCGAGAGATTCACAATGGAGGTATAATGGCACTGGTAGAGCTAAAAAAAATCAAGCAGATCTTCCCACTGAAAAATAAAGAATTAGTGGTTCTTGATGATATTAATTTTGTCGCCAATAATGGAGAATTTATTGCATTTGTAGGTCCTTCTGGTTGTGGAAAAAGTACACTCCTTAGAATTATTGCCGGGTTAGTAGTCCCAAGCTCCGGGAAGGTGCTTTTTAAGGAGAACCCGGTAAAAGAAATCAATACCAATGTAAGCATCATTTTTCAGACTTTTGGATTGCTTCCCTGGTTAGATGTTACGGAAAACATAACACTTGGATTAGAAGCAAGGGGTTTTCCTTTGAAGGAGCGGTTACGAAAAGCTTTTAAATACATCGACCTTGTGGGACTGGAAGGTTTTGAAGAAGCCTACCCAAGAGAACTTTCTGGCGGAATGAAGCAGAGAGTAGGCATTGCAAGGGCGTTGGTAATGGAACCGGAACTTCTCCTCATGGATGAACCTTTTTCCTCATTGGATGCATTTACTGCCCAAAACTTGAGAGAGGAAATATTGAGGCTATGGAGCTCTGGAGAGCTTTCTTTGAAATCTATCCTCATGGTAACACATAATATCGAAGAAGCTATCTATCTGGCTGACAGAGTCATTGTACTCTCTACCCACCCCGGTAAAATCATTAGCGATGTACCGGTTACATTGCCGCGACCAAGAGACCGCGATAGTGTTGAATTCATAAAGCTTTATGATAAACTATATTCAACTGTTGTTACTAAAGGTTATAATATATAAAATATAAAAAGGAGGTGAATCCCGACAGGGAAACACTTATGGATGATGTATCACCGTTGCCTGCTGTAGATGTAGGAGAAATATTTGGAATGCTTGATTATTTGGCCGAAGAGGGTGGAAGGACAGATGTATATGCACTGGCATCTGATTTAAATCTTGAAATTGACGACCTTCTCCCGATCATAAAGGCTGCAGAACTTTTGGAATTTGTTAAAATTGAAGAAGGGGATTTAATTCTAACTGACTTAGGTAAATCACTTTTAAGGGGAGATGAGAATAAAAGAAAACTTATATTCAAAAAAAGATTAAAAGGACTTCCTATATTTCAAAAACTTATTAGGCTGCTTCTGAGTATTCCCGATAAAACCATTGATAAAAACGATCTTCTTGTTGTCTTACGGCAAGAAATGAGAGAAACAGAAGCAAAAAACATGCTAAAAACAGCTATAAATTTAGGCCGATATGCCGAACTCATTGGATATAATCCTGAAGAAAAAGAAATCTATTTAGATGAACTTGGAGAAGAGTAATGGTGGAAGAAACGTTTGTGATGATCAAACCAGATGGAGTTAGACGAAAACTAATAGGCGAAGTCATAAGGCGTCTGGAACAAAAATTGATGACAATTGTCGACATTAAAATGGAACACCTTGAACAATATAAAGCAGAGAAATTATATGAAATGCATAAAGAAAAAGATTTTTTTGGTATGCTTGTTAATTATACAATTTCCGGGCCAGTAGTATTAATGAAAATACAGGGAGAAGAAGCAGTAATGAACTGCAGGATTGTTATAGGAGAGACTTATCCTGAAAAAAGGAAAGCAGGCTCAATACGAGGAGATTTCTCTCCTTATCTTACTGAAAATATAGTACATGCGTCTTCCTCAAGGCAAGATGCCAAAAGAGAATTAGAGCTTTTTTTCTGAAAAATTCAAACACTGATTAGCTATAAATCCACACAAAATTGTAAAAATAAAAAACTTTTAATTAAATTAAACAACACTCTTTCTGATATGTTATTTATGTCTGCAGTGTTCTATTTGACAAAACACCGACCTTCCAGGAGTTTTGTCAATTTGAATTTTTTGCCATATTTCGTTAAAATAAGAAAATGACAAAAAAGGATGCAAAATGGATACAATAAACAACAGCAAGTTAACAATAAAATTCTTGCCTCATACAATATGATAGCGAATATATCTGGTTATTATTCACTTAGCAAGGACACGATGTTCCAAATTAAGCCAAAGATGAACCATAAAAAATTATGGGGTATTGGTCAAAAACATGTTTCCTGCCATAAATATCAGCTTTCTTGTCAATTCCGGAGACAGTACGATTTTTCAATTAAATTATAGGAGGTGTTATGAATCAAAAATTAATTGAAGAATTAACTAATGTACATGCTGCAACGTCAGAGGAATCGGAATTACATTCCCTGATAACCAAAGAATTATCGAATTACGTCGATGAAATTAAAACCCTCAAAAACGGATCGATTTATGTATTAAAAAAGGGTAAACCAGGTAAGTATAATCTGATGCTTGATGCGCATTTAGACGAAGTTGCTCTATTTGTAACGGGAATGACTGAAGAAGGATTTCTCCGTGTTCATACAAAGAGTATTGATTTAAAAGTATTGCCCGGATCCATCGTGTGTGTTCATGGAGAACAAGAATTCAAAGGAATTATTGGTTTAAAACCATATCATCTTGAATCAGAAGAAGAGACTAAAAAAGCTGTTCCAATTGACAAACTTTTTGTAGATTGCGGTATGGATAAGGAAAGCGTTGAAAAATTGATACCAATCGGGAGTACTGTTACATTTATGTCCGGATTTAGTCACCTGAACAAGCTTATTTCAAATAAATCTCTTGATGACAGAGTTGGTGTTTATACCATTATAGAGGTTTTTAAAAGTTTAAAAAGAAAATTGCCGTTGATCAATATTATAGGACACTTTTCATCGCAAGAGGAGATAACAGGACTGGGTGCAATCACTTCTACTTACACGTTGAAACCAGATTTTGCTATTGCAATTGATGCAACTTTTGGGGCCTCACCTAATGAGTCCGAAAGAAAGACATACAAAATGGGTAAAGGACCCGTTATTTTCATAGGTCCTTCTTCTGATCGAATAATTAACAAAAAACTTTTCGCTGTTGCAGATAAATTTAACCTGACCTTACAACAAGAAATAGGCATCCTTAGCGGTACTGATGCTACAGAAATTCAACTTGTTGGTGGAGGTATACCCGTAGGAATCATAAGCATTCCTTTACGCTATATGCATACTCCAACTGAAGTAATTGATCCGACAGATGTAGATAAAACAGTGAATCTACTTTCATTATTTATCGAAGAGATTGATGATCTATTTTTGGAGGCACTTTATGGAGAGCATTGAGCTTATCGAAAAACTTAGTAATACTCCTGGTATTTCGGGAGATGAAAGAAAAGTCAGAGAATTACTGAAAGATGAAATAAAAGAATATGCTGAAAAAATAATGACTGATCCATTAGGAAATCTTATTGCCCTGAAGGGAATGGAAAAGAAAGGACCAAGAATAATGTTGAATGCCCATATGGACGAGGTAGGATTAATCATTGATCACATTAATAAAGATGGATTCCTTCAATTTAAAAAAATAGGTGGAATAGATGATCGAGTGTTGTTAGGGAAAAGAGTACTTATCGGAGAAAAAGAAATTAGAGGTGTTATTGGGGCAAAGGCAATTCATTTACAAGAAGTAGATGAACGGAAAAAGAGCATAAAATCTACCGAACTCTATATAGATATAGGTGCAAAAGATATGGAAGAAGCAGAAAGTATGGTGCCAAGGGGTAGTTTTGCAACATTTGATACAAAATTTGAAGAAATTACAGAGAACAAATTTATTGGAAAGGCTTTTGATGACAGGCTTGGATGTGCCATTATTGTCGATCTTCTTAGACAAAACTACAATGTTCCTATTATTGCGCTTTTTTCTACACAGGAAGAAATAGGCCTAAGAGGAGCAGCTGTAGGAGCCCATCAATATACTCCAGATGTTGCAATAACTATTGAAGGAACCATTTCTAACGACCTACCAGAAGTACCGGATCACTTGAAATGCAGTAAATTAGGTCGCGGTCCTGTTATCACGGTAAAAGACAGAGGTGTAATTACCGACAATGAATTGCGCGGTAAACTTATCTCGACTGCAAAACAAAATAAGATTCCATATCAATTCAAACAAGTCATTGCAGGGGGTACCGATTCTTACAGAATACAAACCACAAAAAAAGGCGTCAAAGTTCTGACTGTAGCAGTACCAGTGCGCTATCTTCATTCTCCGGTCTCTCTGTTCTTTAAAGACGACTATATAAACACATTTAAATTGTTGAATAAATTTCTCAAAAAGTTTTAAAGGAGGCATTTATGGAAAATTTAATTAAAAAACTTGTTTATGCTTTTGGCCCATCCTCAAAAGAAAACAGCGTAAAAAAAATTATTAAAGAAGAAATTCTAAAAGAAGTCGACGAAGTATATGAAGATAACTTTGGCAACCTGGTTGGCCATATTAAAGGTCCCAACGAATCACTCATGCTTGCGGCACATATGGATCAGATTGGTGTCATGGTTACAAATATCGATAAAAACGGCTTCCTCAGAGTCGGTTCCATAGGGGGATTGCATAAATCTCTTCTTGTAGGTCAAAAAATTCTTTTTGAAGGAGGAGTAGAAGGTTTTGTCTATTATGAAGATAAAGAGTCTCCATGGGAAGTGAAGGACCAAAAATTAGAGAAATTCTATGTTGACATCGGAGCAACTAGTAGAACTTCTGCAAAAAAACTTGTACAAATAGGAACAGAGGGTATCTACAAACCTTCGTTTTATGTAAACGGTACAAGAATAACTGCACCTGCACTGGATGATAGAATCGGGTGTGCTGTGGCAATACAACTGTTAAAAACCTTGCGACGTAAAAAGGTTAAATATGACCTCTATGTGGTATTCACGGTGCAAGAGGAAATTGGAATAAAGGGAGCAAAAGTATCTTCTTATGATATCACGCCGGATATAGGAATTGCTTTGGATGTGACAGATGCAGGGGACACGCCTGAGAGTCCAGCAATTTCACTTGCTCTTGGAAAAGGTCCTGCTATAAAAATTATGGACGCAGGAATGATTGCTTCAAAGAGAATAAGGACGCTATTAATTGATACGGCAAAGAAGAATAATATACCTTATCAATTAGAAGTCATTACCGGTGGCTCAACAGATGCTGCTGCCATACAAATTACAAAAACCGGAGTAGAATCCGCTGCAGTGTCCATCTCCACTCGTTATATTCATACTCCCGGTGAAACACTTGATATGACAGATGTCGAAAATGCTGTAAAACTTTTGAAAAAATTTATAGAAAAATAGGAGGTACCAATGAAAGGAATAACAGGAAAAATACTCTTCGTTGACTTAACTAGTGGAAAAAATACAACTGTGCTGCTTTCAGAAGAAGTTTATGCAAAATATCTTGGTGGTTTAGGAATTGCCTCAAGATTACTCTATGATTATCTTGAACCTGGAACAGATCCGCTATCTCCGGAAAATCCACTCATTATTGTTCCAGGGTTGCTAGTAGGCACCGGACTTTCAACTGCGTCAAAGAGCACGATTACATTTAAATCACCGGCAACCAATGCATTCGGGAGAAGTGTTGTTGGAGCCTATCTTGGTGTTGCGCTTAAAAAAGCTGGATTTGATGGGATGATAATCAAAGGGAAAAGCAACAAACCTGTATATCTTTACATAGAAGATGAAAATGTGGAGATAAGAGATGCAGCTGATCTATGGGGAAAGGATGCGATAGAAACACAAATTTTTCTGAGAAAAAAACTTGGTAAAGATTTCAGGACCGGGGCAATAGGGCCTGCCGGAGAAAAACTTTTACTCATTGCAGGTATTGATTTTGAAGAAAGGCAATCAGCACGAGCCGGTGGTGGCGCAGTAATGGGAAGTAAATTGCTCAAAGCAATTGCGGTAAAAGGAACTGGTAACGTGAACTATGCAGATAAAAATTTGCTTAAAACAGCAATTACTAACTGGAACAAAAAAATCAATGGCTCTGAAGCACAAAAACTGGATATGGCATACGGTTCGGGAGAGTTCTACGAATGGGTTAATAAGGAACGCGGTGTCTTTCCTGTAAAAAATTGGCAAGAAAGTATATTTGAAGAAAGCTTCGAAAAACATAAAAACGAGAAGTCGCCTCTCGACCCTTACTACTGGTCCCCAAAGTATACTGAAAAACTTCATCCATGTCCAAATTGCACGAAGCCATGTGGCAGATTCTTTGTAATTAAAAACGGTAAATATGCAGGTACACGCGTCGAAGGTATAGAATATGAGCTACTCTATGCTCTGGGCGGGGAATTAGGAATAGATAATATAGAAGTTACCGCAAAACTCAATGAAATATGCGATAGAGCAGGAATTGATGGCATATCTGCAGGCGGTACATTAGGTTGGGCAATGGAAGCATTCGAAAAAGGCCTTCTCACAAAAGACGATACGGATGGTATTGATTTATATTTTGGAAATGAAGAAGCAGCTATTCAAGCAATGGAAAAATTAGTCTGGAAAAAAGGCAAACTCGGAGAATTACTCGGAGATGGAGTAAAAAGGGCAGCAAAAAAATTGGGGAAAGGTTCCGAAAAGTTCGCCCTTGAAATAAAAGGACTGGAACCGCCTGGATACGATGTTAGAGGACTAAAAGGAATGGCTCTTGCAATAGCTGTATCTGTAAGAGGCGCTTGTCACCTTACTGGTGGGATTTATGCCCCTGAACTTATAGGAAGTTTTTGGAAATTAACTAATGTTGATAGACTCTCGGCCGAATGGAAAGGATATGAAGTAAAAACCGGAGAAGATTTTATGTCTGTTTATGATACGCTTGGCATGTGCAAGTTTTCTCGCGGTCTTTTCTGGATTGAAGGAATGTTAGATGGATTAAAGGCTGTAACTGGAATTGACTATGACGTAAACCAATTGATGACAATTGGTGAAAGAATTTACAATCTTGATAGACTTATTAACATTAGAGAAGGGTTAACTCGAAATGATGATTCTCTTCCTTACCGTGTCACGCACGAGCCAATTAAAAATGGAATATCTAAAGGAAACTATGTGACAGAAGAGGAACTTCAAAACATGCTTGATGAATATTATCTTGTAAGAGGATGGTCAAAGAATGGAATACCTACCAGGATGTGTTTATTTAAGTTAGGGTTAGAAAACGAAACAGATTCTGGGGCTTCAATATAATCTTAACCAGCAAGCTAAAGGAGATAAAATTTATCTCCTTTAGCTTTTCAATATTTTCGCACTCTATGATAAAGGTGAATAATATGAAAAAAATCTTTACGCGTGCAAAAAATAAAACTGTATATTAAGAAAAAAATGGTCTCTTTTAAAAATTTTTGTTATTTTCGATATTCACTTCAAAACAAATTAAAAGTAAAATGATAACTGATTTGCTTTCCTGTATGAAAAAATGACCTTGTTTTAACAGCAATAAGCACTTCAAAAATGCTCTGATAGTAATTTTTGAAGTGCTTATTTTAGAAAAGATTAACTACTTCATCCTGCGGACGCTGGTTGTACTCCAAGAGTTATTTTTAATTTTATCATTTCATTAATATTCTTTCTCTTCACCTCTAGCATAATACTATCTCCAACTTTGTGTGAACGCACAATTTTCAAAAACTCATCAGATGTATCAACAGAAACCCCATCAATTGATATAATAATATCTCCTTGCTCAATTCCTGCATTCTCTGCGGGACTACCTGGCATTACTCTAATCACGACAATACCCGGAACATATTCAAGATTAACTTTACCTGCAAGTTCCTCAGTCATTGTAGCAAGCTCTATCCCGATGTATGGCCATTCCATTTTTCCAGTTTTTTTGATGCTATCAACGACTTTTTTACAAGTATCGGCAGATACAGCAAATCCAAGACCTTGTGCCTGACTATATATCATCGTATTGATACCGACAACTTCACCTTCAAGATTTACTAGTGGTCCACCACTATTTCCGGGATTAATTGCAGCATCAGTTTGGATGATACCATACATTGTTTTGTTACCAATATTAATATTCCTTTCAAGGGCGCTTATCACTCCTGTGGTTACAGTGTGATCTAGCCCATACGGATTACCAATTGCTACAACATACTGTCCTACTTTAAGCTTTGTCGAATCACCAAGTTTTGCTGCAGGTAAATTTTTCTCATCGATCTGCACTAATGCAACATCACTAATAGGATCTGATCCAATCACTACGCCTTTACAAGTTTTTCCGCTACTCAATGTTACCTCAATTTTATCAGCATCCTCTATAACATGGTAGTTTGTTAATATTAGGCCGTCTGGATCTATGATAACACCAGATCCAAGTCCCTGCTGCTGTTCAGTCTGTAAAAAGAAAAAATCAACTACTTCCTTCGTAGATACAATTCTCGCCACTGATGGAGAAACTGCATTAACCACATTTACAATAGCGTTTTCAATAGATGGGGCATCATTACTGCTTAGAACATATTCTATTTGTTGTTCATCTGTTGTATGAACCTTAGCCCAGGGGAAAATTGTCGGATTCTGAAATACAAGGTAGGTTCCAAAAATGCCACCAATAATGCTTCCGATAATAATACCTATAATGAGTGCTATAACCCAGTTCTTCTTTGTTGCTTTTTCCATGTCTTCCATATCTTTCACCTCCTAAAACTTTATTGTATCTCCGTTTTTAACGGTTTTTACTTTGCTTCCAAATTGTCTTACATATTTTTCTGCGTGTTCAGTGTGAACGGGAATAATCATCTTTGGATTGATTTCTGATACAATATTAAATAAATCGTCTTGTTTCGCGTGACCTGATGCATGAATATGAATTCGTGGATAAAGATTAAAATATTTAAGCCAGTTATCCATCCTCTGATCATCAAATTTCTGTTCCTCCGAATGCGCTTCAGATGACGAATGAATATAAACACTTCCGTTTGTTGGACGTATATCAATAAACTGTTGAAAATTAAAATAACGTAATATAAGCATAAAGTTATTTTCATTTTCCCTAATTTCTTTTGCAGTTATAACTCGATTTGCATCTACTTTTCCGAGAATCTTTTTCATCCAACTGCTTGAATAATCTTTTTCGTTGTAAGTCCCACTTCTTTTTTTTTCAAGATAAAAAGAGATATTCGGATCAGAAAGAGAAGGAACAGGCATACCGACATCTTTCATTGCATTCATAAAATAAGCATCTTTTAAAGAAATAACGAACTTCCGCCCACTTGATCTGGCAAGTTCAAAAAAAGTGAGGAATCGATAAATATTCTTGGAAGGAAAATCCACAATAACAAGTTTTTTTCTATTACGAATCTCTTTCTGTGCTTCTTCAAAAACGCGCTGTTCAGTCCAGAATTCTCTCGCTTCGTTATCATTATCAGCACGCAAATTTGTGCCCTCTATAATTAATATGTCAGGGTGTGCTTCCCTTGCTTGTCGAACAAATTGTTCTGTGTCAGCCCTTCTTTCACCATGAAGCCTCAAATCACCTGTATAAACAATTGTCTTCTCCTCACTCTTAATAATGAAACCCATTGCACCGGGAACAGAGTGGTCAACAGGACAGGCTGTTACATTAATTCCATTGATTTTATTCTCCCCGACAATAGCTTTGGCTTTATGTGAACCGTAATAAAGCGGGTCTTTAGATGTACCAGTTGCAGGACGTCGTATAAATTTTAAAATGGATGTTTCAAGGTTTGAGTTGGCCGTGTCTTCAATTGCTTTCAATAAGGAGATGGTAATGTCTGATGTATAAATTGGAATGTCTTCCCGAAGAAATGCAATGTATCCGGAATGATCAAAATGCACATGACTAAGAAATACACCGTCTACAGATGAAGATTCACTGCCATCGCCCAATTCTTTAATACCTTCTCGTTGAATGAATTGCAAAAGATCCTTTCTATATATCCCTTTTATGGAAGGAAGAAGTCCTAAAAAGTAAAGGTCACCCATTCCATTTGCAGGACGGGGATTCAGATATTCTTCGAAAAACATCCCTCGTCTTTTATAATTCAAACCAAAATCAAGGAAAAACCTCTTCTTAGAAATCTCTAACAGTATTTTTGTACCGCCAATTGTATCAGTGCCATCAAAAAATTTAACTTTCCCCATATTATTTATTATATAACAAAATGTGAAAAAATTATGAATTTATTTTGATAATGAACAAAATCTTTTGAGGTTAAGGATATAAGCAGCGCCTGCTATTGTTGTGCCATAAAATACTTTATTCTTTTTTACCTTTAAAAATCGCTCAATTGTATTATTTACAACAGTTGTCCCGGTTATCCAAAGAAGATCAGCCCATTCAATATTCTTACTGGTGCCCTCTTCGTTTTCGACTAACACTCCGTTTACCTTTTTTCCAATCGTTTCCATATCTAAGTCAACAATTCTCAAGCGGAAATGTTGCGAAAAAATTTCTGCAAAACGAGGTTGATAGCCGATAAGAAAAATTTTGGGATTGCCATACTCCCTTTTTACAAAATCCACAGCATTTTCTGCGCACTCTCTTGGCTCATCATTTTTGCAGTGCACAGTATCTTTTAGCAAACCCAAATACCGTATCACAGCAGTAAGCGTAGAAATGAATATCGCTCTTTGATAATTTGTATGTAAATTAAGATTTAATACATCCTGAATCGTTCCTGAAAAATTACCATATAGGTCTGTAAATGCTTGCCCTCTTCCACCCTGAAAATTTGCTTCCATTAATCTTTCCTTCCCTCTTACCAATGGATAATCCCTATCCGTTGGATTTCCTATTGCTTCATCAGGCGTAAGAGGAGCAGCTTTTATTACGACACTTTCGTTCAGTAAATTATTTTCTTTAGCTATTCTTTCAAATTCCATTGTTAATATATCATAAATCGCCATCATTCACTCCTTTCAATTTTGTACCCCGGTATTTAATAATTACATAGACCTCATCTTTGTTTATCTCATGCCACATATACCAGGGTATATTTCCTTTAATTATTGTACCATTAATGTCTATTTTCACATGTACCCTTTCTGCATTTTCCTTATGAGAAATAATTTTCCCTTGTAGGGTATTAAGTGTTGGAACTGGTGGTTTCAATGAAGAAATATAAAGATCCTCTTCTAAAAATTCTACGTAATAATGATCACTCCTCCCTGAATTGAATGGCACAATGAGAGAAAAATTATCAAATTTAGCAAGAGCAATATCCTTTGTTACTTTTTTGAGCGATCTTACTTTAATCCTGTTTACGTTATTTCCAGTGTGAACAAGTTTGCCCTGTCTTATTTTTATTATATTGTTTCCCAGTTCTTCTGCTTCATACGGATCATGTGTTACAATAAGAGTTGTCAGTGAAAATTCCCTTATTACCTTTAAAAACTCAGCTCTTATAAATTTTCTCATTTCAAAATCAAGACTTGCAAACGGTTCATCTAATAAAAGTAATTCAGGATTTGTTACAAGAGCCCTAGCAATTGCCACCTTTTGTTTTTCGCCTCCGCTGAGTTTTAATGGATATCTGTCTTTGAGCGCAAGAATATCCACTTTTTTTAAAATTCTTAACACCTTCGTATCGATATTTTCTTCCTTTTTAATGTGCAGAGGAAACGCAATATTTTCGTACACTGTAAGATGTGGAAACAATGCCAGATTTTGAAATATGTAGCTTATATCTCTTTCTTCGATTGGCACAGCTGTAATTTCCTTGCCGTTGAGGTAGATATATCCTTTTTTTACAGGTATTATGCCACTTATTGCATTAAGAAGCGTAGTTTTGCCAGCTCCATTGGGACCAAGTAAAACACCGACTTTGCCCTTTTCAAGAATAAACGAAATATTTTTAAGAATACCTGCTGAAACGGACTTTATCTTTAAGCCTTCCATATAAGAAGTTTTACCTCCACCTTTCTTATTGTATAATCGGTGACAAGAGAGATGAGACCCATTGCAATAAGAACAACAAATATAAGTTGTGTATCAATCAAAGATTCTCCTTTCATCAGGAGGTATCCCAAACCAGACGGTATTGCGAGCATTTCCGCAACAACTCCAGTTCTTATAGCCATTCCACTTTCAAGCTTTAATCCTGTAAAAATATTCGGAAGAGCA
>Ga0164313_10000350_pt1 | contig 36110 bp, 33 predicted proteins | sample GuaBasSedimGuay4_FD_113735 | JGI IMG/M metagenome (GOLD analysis project Ga0164313, IMG submission 113735) | Subseafloor sediment microbial communities from Guaymas Basin, Gulf of California, Mexico - Guay4, Core 4569-4, 0-3 cm | ecosystem: Environmental > Aquatic > Marine > Hydrothermal vents...
AATATGTTCGAATCGGTCAAACAAGGCCAGGCAGAAGGTAAAAACCTCAATGAAATCTATGCCCAGACGTATGCACGCCTGAAACCGGACTTTGGCCATTGGGTGATTTTCGACCATTGCCTGCCCTTTGATGTCAGCCGTGCGTATGATGAAGCCGGCGGTACTGTCGACCCGCGTATCTGGACGGCAGAACGGGATTCTGACATGTGGCGTGACCTCGAAACCGGTGAATAAGGAATAAAGATGCGCGGAGTTCGTCACACCTATCCATTTACAAGGCCAGCTGAACTCGATACGGATGAACGGACACATGTTCCGGTCATCATTGTCGGTGCTGGCCCCATCGGCCTGGCCATGGGCCTGGACCTGGATCTCCAGGGTATTCGCAACATCATTCTCGACGATGACAACAAGGTCAGCATCGGCTCACGCGCGATCTGCTGGGCTAAACGGGCACTGGAGGTCGTTGACCGGCTCGGTTGTGGCGAGAGAATGCTGGAAAAGGGTGTTACCTGGAATCTGGGCAAGGTGTTTTTTGGTGACGAAAAAGACCCGGTCTACGGCTTTAATATGCTGGAAGAAGAAGATCAGCAGTTTCCCGGTTTTATCAATCTTCAGCAATATTACGCCGAAGAATACTTGATAGATGAAGTCGATAAACGGGAATTAACCGGCATCCGTTGGGAAAACGAGGTTACGACCGTTGACCAGTCCGCTGATGGTGCCACCGTCAGCGTCAGTACGCCCGAGGGCGACTACAAAATTGACTGTGATTACGTTGTTGCGGCAGACGGTGCCCATAGCCCGCTGCGCAAGATGCTGGGACAGGACTTTGGTGGCGAAACGTTCCAGGATCATTTCCTGATTGCCGATATCAAGATGAAGGCTGAGTTTCCGGCCGAGCGCTGGTTCTGGTTCGATCCGCCATTTAACCGTGGCCAGTCAGCCCTGCTGCACAAGCAGCCCGACGATGTCTGGCGTCTGGACTTTCAACTCGGTTGGGATATTGACCGCGAAGAAGAACGCAAAGCCGAGAATGTTTCCCGTCGTATCCGGGCGATGCTGGGCGAAGACTTTGAATTTGATTTTGAGTGGGTCAGTATCTACACCTTCCAGTGCCGCCGTATGGATCGGTTTGTTCACGATCGCATCATTTTTACCGGTGATGCTGCCCACCTTGTCTCCCCGTTCGGTGCACGCGGTGCCAATAGCGGTCTGCAGGATGTTGATAATCTTGGCTGGAAACTCGCCCTGATACTGAAAGGCAAGGCACCGGCCAGCCTGCTCGAATCCTACAATGACGAGCGCGTAACAGCCGCTAAAGAAAATATCCTGAATTCAACCCGTGCCACTGACTTCATCACGCCAAAAAGTGAGGCCAGCCGGATTTTCCGTGATGCCACGCTTGAACTCGCAGACGAACATGAGTTTGCCCGTCGTTTCGTTAATAGCGGCCGCCTGTCGGTACCGACCATCCTTGATGATTCGAGCCTGAATACGGCAGACAGCGACAGCTTCGACAGCAAACTGGTCCCCGGTTCACCGGCCACTGACGCGCCGGTAAAAATCAGCGGCCAGGATAGCTGGTTTCTGAAATCGGTCGGCACTGATTTCACCGGTGTGTACTTCGCCAAAGAAGGCGCCAGCGCACCTGCCGGTGCGGACGAACTTGAACAGGACGATATCCCGGTAAAAACGCTGGTGGTTTCTGATATGGATGTGGCCGGCAATGGTTTATTGCTGGATTACAAGGGCCTGCTCAGACAGCGGCTGGACGGACAGCCCGGGACCTATTACCTTTTCCGCCCTGACCAGCACGTGGTTGCCAGGTGGCGGGAATTTGACCTGCAGTCAGTCCGGGATGCTGTTGCCCGCGCGACCATGCAAACAGGATGAAAGCAGGATGAGCGAAACACTACATACCGAACCGAGAATTGACGACCCGGATGATTTCTACGCCAGGCTCATCACATTGCACGCTGACCTGAGTGTGGAACAAAGCCAGACACTCAACAGCAAACTGGTCTTGCTGATGGCCAACCAGATTGGTGACCGGGCTATCCTCGACCAAATACTCGATGCTGTCAGAAACCGGGGCTGATGCTCGCGATGCTCCGCAGTTGAAAAACCAGATTCGTTCCGCACTGGATGGTAATCCCAGTGCCATTGCCCGGCTGTTAACCCTGGCTGAAACATCCGGACCAGCGGCAAATGAAGCGCACGAAGCAATTTTCCCCCACACCGGCAAGGCCCACATCGTCGGCATTACCGGCCCTGCCGGAGCCGGTAAATCCACCCTGATCAGTAAACTGGCAGCCAGTCTCGCCTGCGGCGATCAAAAGGTCGCCATCATCGCCTGCGACCCATCCAGCCCCGTCAGTGGCGGAGCCTTGCTGGGCGATCGCATACGCATGCACGACCTGGTCGGCAATGAGCAGATTTTTGTGCGCAGTATTGCCACCCGGGACAGCACCGGTGGATTGCCCCTGGCGGCGTTCAGGGCCGCGGACGTGTTTGATGCCTGCGGATTTGAGCGCATCATCATCGAAACCGTTGGTACAGGGCAAAATCAGATAGATATCATGCAGGCGGCTCACACTGTCATCGCCGTTACTGCACCGGGCCTCGGTGATGACATCCAGGCCATGAAGTCAGGCCTGCTGGAACTGGCTGATATTCATGCTGTAACCAAGAGCGACATTGCCGGTGCAGCGAAAGCACTGATGGATATCAACAATGCGGTTCATATGCGACTTGGAAATACCGTCAGGAGTGACGCCTGGATTCCCCGGGTTTTGCCCCTCAATGGTCTCAACGGTGATGGAGTTTCTGATTTGTGCGGGACCATTGATGCCCATTACAAACACCTGCAGGATAGCGGCAATATGCTGCAACGCTGTCAGCGAATGTTTCGCGAGCGCATTTACCGCGAAGCCGTCAATATCCTTGCACAATCATTCAGATCATCAACTGATGAACACCTGGCAAGCAGCGTTGAGGATGTGATGCAACGGGAATTGACACCCGCACAGGCTGCCAGGAAAATCCTGGGCTAATTTTTAAGTCCCAAAAAAAGAATTTGTCACATTCATGCACCTGATGCATCGTGACGGCAAACTGGAAGTAGTCAATGTCGGGGCTTCATAAGCTTTACATGGAACCATGGGCGATGTGCTACTATTTTCCAGTGTTTTTAGGGTGTTGCTGCCCGGCAACACCCACACCAAGAGTGGGGATATAAAATGAACGTAAAATCAAACTCCAGACATTCGGGATATTCCACCCAACACAAACTAACCCTGGTAACTGCGCTCGCCATGCTTGCATTTACCGTGCCGACCGGCGTCATTGCGCAGGATGCCGGCGATGAAGCCACGGAAGGGGCGCTTGAAGAAGTCATTGTGACCGCCCGCAAGCGAACCGAGAGCATCTATGACGTGCCCATCAGTATTAGCGTGATATCAGAAGACCTGATTGAAAACCTGGGTGCTCAGGACTTTACCGACATATTGCGTTCAGTCCCAAGCCTGACTGCATATCAAAATGGACCCGGCAGAACCCGTCTGTATATTCGTGGTATTGCCAATGGCGCCGGAAATGACAATGATACCCAGAATGGGGAAACCGTAAGTATTTACCTGGATGAGATTCCAATCTCCCTGGGGGCTATGAACCCTGAACTCGGTCTTTTTGATCTCAAACGTGTGGAAGTGCTGCGCGGTCCACAGGGAACCTTATACGGTGCGGGAGCCATGGCAGGAACGATCCGCCAGGTCTCTAACGAACCGGACCTGACCCAGGTTGAGGGCAAAGTGGAGGGCAGCTATGCAAATATCAGCCACGGAACGGAAAGCTACAGTATTAAGGGCCTGGTTAATGCACCCCTTGTCGAAGACGTCTTTGCCTTGCGGGCGAGTGCTTACTATACCGACTTCGGCGGTTACCTTGATAACGTTCTGAGCGGCGAAAAAGACACCAATGACGGAACAAAGAAGGGTGGCAGACTGGCCGCCCGATGGATGATCAGCGATGTTTTCACGGCTGATTTCTCAATCTTCTACCACGACTATTCAGACAACGGACGACCGGAAGATCACGACGCAACACCCTTCCTTACCCGTGAAGTCTTCTCATTTGATGGCTACGATGATGAAATGACCATCTATAATATGACCTTGAATTACGATCTCGGTTGGGGCGAAATCGTCTCTTCCACTTCATATTTTGATCGCACGGTCGTGAATCGGCGGTCTTTGGATTTGTTGTTTGAACTGGCCCTGCCCCCCGGGATTACTCCGCATGAGCTGGTAGATACCACAGACATTCAGACTTTCTCACAGGAACTCAGGCTCGCCTCTACCACTGACAAGCCGTTGCAATGGACGGTCGGGTTCTACTACGACAAAAAAGATACCCTGTACCTGAATACCTTCCCGGTACCGGGTGCTGATGAAATCCTTGGGGTTCCTTCGCAAGCTTTTGGGGCGCCAACCGATCACCTGTTCTTTGGATTCGATGACCTGACGGTTGAAACCTATGCATTCTTCGGTGAAGCCTATTACACCATCAACGATTGGACCATAACAGGCGGACTGCGCTACTTTAACTGGGAACAGGATATCGTGTTTTACCAGTCAGGCCTGTTTAATGGCGGCGCCAACAGTGATCCGCGCCCCAAGGGTGAAGATGATGGCGTAAACCCAAAGCTCAGCGTTTCCTATGATGTTAACGAGAGAATGTTGGTCTACGGCTCCGCCTCGCGCGGTTACCGCTATGGTGGTATCAATGGAGCGATCCCCGAGGCGGTATGCAGCGATGAACTTGAAGAAGTAGAACGCGAAGGTGGTGATGTACGGTTTTTTGATCCGGACAAGTTATGGAATTACGAGATCGGCGCCAAGGGCACCAACGCCAGTGGTAATCTGTCATATAGCGCCGCCGCTTTTATCATCAAGTGGGATGACATGCAGACCAGCCGCAGTTTTGATTGCGGATTCGGCTTCCGCGAGAACGTGGGTAAGGCCACCTCACAAGGTATCGAACTCGAGATGCAGGCCGCGGTTGGCGATGGATGGATACTCGGTCTCGGCGGTGCCTATGTCGATGCTACGCTCGATGAAGATGTACCCAATCTCGATGCTGTGAAAGGCGACCAGGTGCCATATGTTCCCGAACTGTCCTTCAACGTTTCCGCAGAGTATCACTTCCCAATGGTCAATAATATGGATTGGTTTGCATGGGCAAATGCGCAATACGTCGGTGACCGCCATACCGAGTTCAACCATGATCCAGACACCAACTACCGCAAAATGGATGCCTACACGATTGTTAACGCCCGGATCGGTTTCAACTGGCAAACCTGGGAGTTTTCGCTGGTGTCCAATAACCTGCTTGACGATGACGGCGTAGTCCGGGCCCTGAGACGGCCACCGTTCGATCCGGATGCTGTCATCCGCACGCAACCCAGGACGGTTGGCGTTGTCGTCAGAAAGTATTTCTAAGAGAAATTTGCCAGACCGCAACTTTCAATTCCGGACTGAGTAGCGCTCTTCCCGGAGACAACGGTCACAGCAAGGGCACCCGCAAGAGCGGGCGCCCTTTTCAATGACGGGATACCTGTTGCCAGGTATTTAGCCTGGCTTAGCGCAAATCGAACGGAACGTAGTCACGTTCACCCGCACCGTCATAAACCTGTCGCGGACGGCCAATGGGTGTCGGTGTATTTTCCTGTTCAAGCCACTGGGCAACCCATCCGACCGTCCTGGCGATGGCAAACATGACCGTAAACATACTGGTCGGGATACCAAGTGCCCGGTAAATAATTCCGGAGTAGAAATCAACGTTCGGATACAACTTCTTCTCAATGAAGTAATCATCTTCGAGCGCTATACGTTCCAGTTCCATGGCAAGATCCATCAAAGGATCGGCGCTGCCCAGATCTTCCAGAACATCGTGAGCAGCCTTACGAATGATGGTTGCCCGTGGGTCAAAGTTCTTATATACCCTATGGCCAAAACCCATCAATCGGAATGAGTCATTTTTGTCCTTGGCCCGGTCAATAAACTTTCCAACCCTGGATACATCACCAATTTCATCAAGCATGCTTAATACGGCTTCATTTGCACCCCCATGTGCCGGGCCCCACAACGCAGAGATACCTGCGGAGACGCTGGCATAGGGGTTAGCACCTGTGGATCCCACCAGCCTTACAGTGGAAGTGCTTGCGTTCTGCTCATGGTCGGCGTGCAAAATGAACAGCAGGTCAAACGCCTTGGCAGCGACTGGATTGACTTCATAATTCTCGGTGGGTGCCGAAAACATCATGTCCAGGAAGCGGGAAGTATAATCCAGCGAATTCCTGGGATAAGCAGACGGCCATCCCATATGATGACGGTAACAGGCCGCAGCAATAGTTGGCATCTTGGCAATCATGCGTTTGGCTGCCAACACCCTGTGCTCGGGATTTTCCATATCCAGCTTGGCATGATAAAACGCAGCCAGAGACCCCACGACCCCGGCCATCATGGCCATCGGATGTGCGTCATAGTGAAACCCGGAAATAAAGGTGTTCAACTTTTCATGGATCATCGAGTGATAGGTGATGTCATGCTCGAAATCCTGGAACTCAGCGGCGGTAGGCAATTCGCCGTTTAGCAGCAAAAATGCTACTTCCAGGAAATTACTTTTACCTGCCAATTGTTCAATCGGGTAACCCCGGTAACGTAATATGCCTTTTCCACCGTCAATAAATGTAATCTTGCTGGTGCAACTGGCGGTGGCGGTAAACCCCGGGTCATAAGTAAAGTAACCCAGCGTTGATGGTAATGCTTTGATTTGGAGAGTAGGTTCGCCTTCTGTGCCTCTGATCACGGGCAATTCAAGACTTTGACCAGTACTGTTGTCTGTAATGGTAACGCGTTGAGTGGACATAATATGCTCCTGGTGATTTAACAAACTACGCTATAAGAAATAGCCGGAACTCCTCAATATTTTTGAACCTTTATTATATTACATTTTCTTAATATAGTCCCGTTTTACAGGTGAAAAAGGCTCGGAGTGGCGTCGTCATTCCAGCTTCAGTGTCAGGTCTGTTTCTTGCGTAGATTGCATCAATCTACTTAGGCGCCGGTGCTGAGTTGGAAGCCCGGGTGAGGGCTTGATGTTAGAATTCGGGCTTTACAATAGAGTTTGAAAAGGAAGGCAGTGAAGGGACAACCCTATCGCAACGATACGTCATTGAGTGTCTGTAGATGACATGAGTACAAAACTACTTAAGGATGGCTGGCAACGCTTATTAGATAATGCACGCCACCACCTGGCACATCCTGATGCTTTGCTGCACCTGGCTGTAGTCGGCTTGCTCACCGGCCTGGCGGCAGGTGGTGTCATCGTTCTGTTTCGCCTGTCGGTTGAAGGTGTCCAGGGCATGTTCCTGCCCGGTGGTGGGCCGGAGAACTATGAAGGTCTGAGTTGGTGGTGGCGGTTATCGCTGCCACTGGCCGGCGGTATCTTGATTGGCTGGTTGTTCAGATGGAACAAGGGCGAGGACAATGTCCTGGGTGTAACCAAGGTGCTGGAACGCATGGCCTATCACCAGGGTCGCATGAGTTGGCGCAGCCTTTTTCTACAGTTCGCAGGTGCGGCAGTGGCAATAACGGCCGGCCACTCGGTGGGACGCGAAGGCCCGCATGTCTACCTGGGTGCCGCCAGTGGCAGTCTTCTTGGGCAACATCTGACCCTGCCCCACAATGCCATCCGCACACTGGTCGCCTGTGGTTCGGCAGCAGGCATTGCCGCCTCATTTAACACGCCGCTGGCCGGTGTGATATTCAGCCTTGAAGTCATCATGCTGGAATATTCGGTTGCCAGCATTATTCCTGTCATCCTGGCTGCTGTCAGTGCAACCGCACTGTCGAATGCTGTATTCGGCTCCGAGTCCGCATTCCGGGCAGCGGTCGAAGTAGGGTCGCTGGCAGAAATGCCATTGGTGCTGTTACTGGGACTCGCAGCGGGCACTGTTTCTGCGCTGTTCAATCAATTGGTGGAAACTACAGCCCACCACTCTCGAGCGCTGCCATTCTGGATACGTACATCCCTTGCCGGCCTGCTGTTGGGCATATTCGGAATGCTGGTTCCACAGGTAATGGGCATCGGATATGACACCGTGAATGCTGCCTTGAGTGGCTCCCTGGCGTTCTCACTTTTATTCATCATCCTGGCCGCCAAGATACTCGCTACTTCAAGCGCAATAGGCCTGGGGATTCCCGGTGGAATGATCGGCCCCGTTTTGTTCATGGGGGCGATGCTGGGCGGTATGATGGGTGCAATAGGCGAGCACGCCATGTTTGGCGGGCTTGTTTCCAACCCCACTTTCTACGTCCTCATCGGCATGGGGGCGATGATGGGCGCCAGTCTGCAAGCACCTTTGGCAGCGTTGGCAGCAATGATGGAACTGAGTCACCACCCTGACATTATCATGCCGGGTATGCTCGCCATCGTGGTCGCCGGACTGGTCAGCAAGCGTTTGTTCAAAAAGGACTCGCTGTTCATTACCATGCTGCGCGCCAATGGTATGGATTACGACACCAACCCGGTGTTGCAGGCGATGCGCCGCGCTGGTGTGGCAAGTAAGATGAGCCGCAGTTTTGCCCGTAGCAACAGGTCATTGGAGCGTACACAGGCACTTGCACTGCTCAAAGATGAACCTGACTGGCTGATCATTGAAGAAAAGCAGGAAAGCAAATACCTGATGCCGGCCGTTGACCTGGCGCGCTACCTGGAAGATAACGAAGCGGACAACATAGACCTGTCAAAAATTCCAGCACAGCGCTATCAAATGGCCGCCATCTATCTCCAGGCAACACTACAGGAGGCCATTGAAAAAATGGAAGAAAGTGGTGCAGAAGCGATTTACGTAGAACAGCCCACCTCACCCGATTCCAGGCGCATCAGGGGCATCCTCACACGTAGCCAGATTGAATCCGCCTATCGGCTTTAAGTCTTGTTCAGCACGACTATGGCAGCATGGATTCCAATACTTCATCCATGCGTTCAAATACCGTTTCCATCTTGCGGCCTGTTGGCAGCGTAGTCAGACGGAAGTGATTCCGGTAAGGCACGTTAAAACTGCTGCCCGGGGCAATCAGAACATGTTTCTTTTCCAGTAACTCCATCGCAAACTGCTGGTCATCAAAATTCTTGAATAATGAAGTATCAACGGCAGGAAACGCATACATCGCACCATCCGGTTCAGTCAGGGACATGAAACGGCTATTGGCTACGCCATCAATGATGGCCTGGCGGGATTGATACAGGCGCCCACCAGCTTTGGTCAACTCAGCAATACTCTGGTAACCACCAAGTGCCGTCTGAACAGCCCATTGCCCTGGCACATTGGCGCACAGACGCAATGACGCGAGCAATTCAACAGCGTGCATGTAGTCCCCGGCATGTGCCCTGTCACCGCTGAACACCATCCAGCCTACCCGGTATCCACAGGCCCGGTAGATTTTTGAAAGCCCGTTGAAGGTCACACACAGGGTATCGTGCACCAGCGTTGCCATCGGAATATGCTCGGCCTCACCAAACAACATCTGGTCATAAATTTCATCGCTGAATACAACCATCTGGTTTTGCTCGGCGATAGTGGCAATCTCTTGCAGTAATTCACGGCTATAAACTGCCCCGGTTGGATTATTCGGGTTGATCAGGACGATGCCCCGGGTTCGTGGTGTAATCAGCGCACGTATCTCATCCGGGTCGGGCTGAAAGTTGTTTTCCGGCAGGCAATTATAATAAACCGCCGTACCATGATTAAGTGAAACCGAGGCACTCCACAAGGGGTAATCAGGGCTTGGGAGCAACACTTCATCACCACTGTTGAGCATGGCCCGTAAGGCAAGATCGATGCACTCACTAACACCATTACCCATCAGGACATCATCGGCGGTGACATCCATCACGCCCCTGCCCTGTTGCTGCATCACAACCGCCTCGCGGGCCGGAAAGATACCTTTCTGATGACAATAGGCTTCACTTTGGCCCAGGTTCTCGATCATCGCCAGGCGCATGGTCTCGGGTGTACGGTATCCGAACAATCCGGGGTTACCGATATTCAGAGAAATAACCTCGTAGCCCTGGTGTTCCAGTTCGCCCGCCCGCGCTGCCAGTTCACCGCGAATTTCATAACGGACGCCTTCAAGAATATGGTTTGTTTCTACCATTGATTTGTGCACTTTCTTACCCCGTGTTCCATATCCAGAGAATATCCAATAAAATGCTGGTTGTCGTCAGTTTTTGCACTTTGCAGATCAGACCATTAGACTCGCGAACAGTGTCGGCAGCGTAGCACTTCTTTTGCTTTGGTAATCATACTTTCTGGAGAGATACCCCATGTCAAACGGCAATACTTTTTCCAAACTGTTTGGGCAGTCACCATTCACTGCAATACAGGAACACATGGGTGTCGTATTGGAGTGCGCCCGGGATGTACAACCACTTATCGAGGCGCTCGTTGCAGGTGACCAGACACGCGTCATTGAGCTGAAAGACCGGATATTTGAGAAGGAGGCACAAGCCGACCAGATCAAACATGAATTACGGGCACACTTGCCGAGGAGCCTCTTCATGCCCGTCGACCGAAGGGATCTGCTCGAAGTGCTGCAACTGCAGGATACTATCGCCAACGTGGCCCAGGACGTTGCAGGTCTTCTGATAGAGCGGAAAATGACGATTCCTGATTTCCTGTGTGATCCGCTTATCGAATTAACTGCGCGGTGTATTGACACTGTTGAGCTTTCCGCAAAAGTCATTAATGAGTTGGATGAACTACTGGCCATCGGCTTCCGAGGTCGCGAAGTAGATCGCGTCGATGAGATGCTGAGAGAGCTGAATTTGGTCGAAGATGAGACCGATGAATTAGGCATCGCACTGGCCCGCGCCCTGTTCGACCATGAAGATGAATTAAAGCCGGTTTCCGTGATGATGTGGTACCAGATCATCGAATGGATTGGCGATCTCGCCGATTACGCTGAAAAAGTAGGCGATCATCTCCGTCTGCTGATAGCCAAGTAAGAGGGCAATATGGAAATTATTGCCACATACGGAACTGTTTTCCTGATCCTTGCCATCATTTTTGGTTTTTACATGACCTGGGGTATCGGCGCAAATGATGTCGCCAACGCCATGGGCACATCGGTGGGCTCAGGTGCCATCACGGTAATGCAGGCCATTATCATCGCTGCGATCTTCGAGTTTGCTGGTGCGTTTATTGCCGGCGGCAATGTGACGTCCACCATCAGAAAAGGCATCATCGACCCCGCCAGCGTAGTCGCTCAACCGGAAATCCTGGTTTTCGGCATGCTGGCCGCGTTACTGGCAGCAGCCATATGGCTGATGATCGCCTCAACCCGTGGCTGGCCCGTATCAACAACGCATACAATCGTTGGAGCACTGGTTGGCTTCGCGATCGCCGGTATTGGCGTGGATGCAGTGCAGTGGGGGAAAATCAGCATGATAGCGGCCAGCTGGATTATCTCGCCGGCACTCGGCGGGTTCCTGGCTTACATGCTGATGATGAGTATTCGCAAGTTTATTCTGAACACGGACCACCCATTTGAGAGTGCCAAACGCTGGGGTCCGGTTTATGTGTTCCTGGTGGGTTTTATCATTTCACTGGTCACTATTTTCAAGGGGCTCAAGCATCTTAAGTTGGAACTTTCCGGCCCTGAAAGTTTCATGTGGGCTTTTATTTTTGGCCTGGTCGTCGCCTTTATTGGCTGGATATTGATTCACAAAATTGAGGTGGACAAGGAAGCTGACCGCGATTATCACTTCGCCAGCGTTGAGAAAATCTTTGTCCCGATGATGATTTTCACCGCCTGTGCGATGGCCTTTGCCCACGGTTCCAACGATGTTGCGAACGGTATTGGCCCACTCGCCGCCATTGCAAGCATTCTCAAGTCAGGCGGTGAAGTGGCCCAGACAGCCGAGTTACCACTGTGGATCCTGGTAATGGGTGGCACCGGTATCGTCATTGGCCTGGTGACCATGGGCTACAAAGTGATGCAAACCATCGGTACCCGCATTACCCAACTGACCCCAAGCCGGGGTTTTTGCGCCACACTGGCCGCAGCGGCTACCGTGGTGCTGGCTTCCAGAACAGGGCTACCTGTTTCCACCACCCACATTGCCGTTGGTGCGGTTATTGGCGTTGGCCTGGCACGAGGAGTCGGTGCTATCGACCTCAGGGTTATCGGTGGAATTGTCGTGTCCTGGGTTATTACCCTGCCTGTTGGTGCCACCCTGGCAGCATTGATCTTCTTTACTCTGAAGGGCATGTTCACCTGAATTATCGTTTGTCCAGAACAGTGATTTCAGATTTTGGTTGACGGAATCTTCATATCGGGCTAGTCTGAAATTGATGAATATTTCTTACCACTGTATGTGTGCCTGTTGTTGCTGCTCTTGTATGTGCAGCGGCCAGCCGTGCGGTGTCTGAATATTCTGAAATAATCAACTGATCTAAACACCTTTTTAAACAGACATAACCGCACCGGCAAGCCGGGGTGGAAGTTTTCTGTGTTCACTCCGGTCATTATTAAACGACATAGGAGTCAGCACCATGAAATCACAATCTTCCGCCCAGCGAAGCCTGGCATACCGAACCATTCCTGCCAGACAGGAAAATACAGATCTGCGCCACAAGCGTGTTTTTGACAGCGTCGTCGATCTGATCGCTAACCCGGACAATCCAACGCCGATGGTCAGACTCAGCGATCGCTACAATTCCGCAGAGAATTTCGATATCTTCGTCAAACTCGAAGCTTTCAACCCATTTGGCTCGATCAAGGACCGCACTGCCCTGTACCTGTTACGCGGCACACAACTCACCGAGGGCCAGGTACTGGCCGAACCGACCGCAGGTAATACCGGTATCGCGCTGGCAGCACTGGCCAATGCGCAGGGCATACCGATTGAGCTGGCCGTACCTGACGGCACGCCGGAAGAAAAGAAAGTCCTGTTGCGCTTCCTTGGTGCTGAACTACTGGAAGTCGAAGACGAAATGTGCCCGTTATTCCCCACTGAAGGCGCACGTGGTGTGATCAAAAGCATGGTTGAAAGCGCGGCCTTCAATGGCAAGTACGTCAGCCCCAACCAATACGAAAATGAGCTGAATGTTGAAGCACATTACCGCACAACCGGTCCGGAGATCTGGAACCAGACAGGCGGGGATATCGACTATTTCTTCGCTGCGTTTGGTACCTGCGGCACCATTACCGGCGTGGGCCGTTATCTGAAAGAACGCAATCCGAATATCAAGATCATTGGTATCGAGCCTTCTTCAAGAGAACATAAGTTGTCCGGTATCAAAAAGATCTCCGACCTGCCGGATGAATTCAAACCAAAAATCCTGGACTACTCGTTAATCGATGAAATAATTGCCGTGGATGATCGTGAAGCCTATGAAGCCGGTATCCAACTGGCCCGCACTGAGGGCATCATGGTTGGACCAACAACAGGCGCCTTGCTTCACGCTGCCCGGCAGGTGAGTGCAAACGCCAGCGGGCGAGCAGTGGTCATTTCACCTGATGATGCCACCAAGTATATTAGTGCCTATGCTGAATATCTGGAACAAGAGTAATAAGACAAACCTGCCTGCCCGGGTTCGGGCAGGTTTATAACAGGCATATTAACCGTAGCGGCCTTCAATATAATCAGCGGTTTCCCGATGCTCAGGCGTCAGAAACATATCACCGGTTTCACGGTGTTCGATGACCTTGCCCATCAGCATGAAGATACATTCCTCACTGGCACGACGGGCCTGGGCCATATTGTGGGTGACGATCAGGATGGTGTATTCGCCGCGCAGATCCCACAGCAATTCTTCCACTGCTTCGGTACCCTTCGGGTCTAGTGCCGAGCAGGGCTCATCCATCAACAGTACACTGGGTTTTACCGGTAAGAGGCGGGCTATGCATAACTTTTGTTGTTCTTCCAATGACAGGGCGGTGGCTTTTTGATCGAGCTTGTCCTTGACCTTGTCCCATAACAAAACCTTTTGCAGCGCACTCTCAACAATCTCGTTCTCTGCACTACGATCTGATCTGCCACCGCTGCTGTGTATCTTGTGGCCGAATAAAACATTCTCCCGAATCGATATCGGCAGCGGATTTGGGCGCTGGAAAACCATACCCACCTGCTTGCGCACCTGCACCAGCTCCACCTCAGGGCCGAAGATGTTTTCACCCATGACATCAACATCACCAGTGATTCTGACGTAATCCAGTCGCTCGTTGATGCGATTCACGGTTCGTAAAAAGGTGCTCTTGCCACAACCGGACGGGCCGATCATCGAAGTAATCATGCCTTCCCTGATATTCAGGTCAATATCAAACAATGCCTGGAAAGTGCCATACCACAGGTTCAGCTTGCGGGTACTGATGGCCAGATTGCTCATTAGCCAAACCTCCCTTCAACATAATCGCGGGTACGCTGGTCGGTCACCTCACCGGTGAATAAATCCTCGGTGACAGCCACATCCAGGCATTTTCCCTCCAGGAAAAATGCGGTGCGGTCCGCCAGGCGCCGGGCCTGCTGAACCAGGTTGGTCACCAGTATAATGGTCATTTCACTCTTCAATTCCTTCAGGACTTCTTCTATTCGCATCGTGGTGACCGGGTCCACTGCAATGGAGAACTCATCCAGCATCAACAGCTCGGGCTCCTGTGAAAGGGCCCGGGCGATCGTCAATCGTTGCTGCTGACCGCCGGATAACATGCTACCCAGTGAATTGAGCCGATCCTTTACTTCATCCCACAATGCCGCCCTGGTCAGGCAGCGCTCCACGATCACATTGAGCTCAGCTTTGTCCTTCAGGCCAGCCAGCCGGGGCGCCAGCGCCACGTTGTCATAAACTGACAACGGCAGTCCGACCGGTAGCGGGAATACGACACCAATGCGGCGGCGTAAGCCATAAACATTGCGCACCTTGCTGATGTCATGCCCACTGAAACTCAGGTTCCCTTCGACCCGCATATCCGGGTTGAAAAGATCCATGCGGTTGATTGCTTTCAGAAACGAAGTCTTGCCGGCATTGGCCGGGCCGATGATGCCGAATATTTCATTTTCGCGGATATCAAAGGACACGCCTTCAAGGGCCGTCTCGTTTCCATAATGGATCGACAGGTTTTCTACACCAAGTTTAATAGGCACACTGGAAACATCAGCGTTATTGGCTTCTCTGGCCGTGTTCACCATTTCTTCTTACCTCGCAGGTACATCCGCAGGGCGATGGATACGCTGTTCATCAATAACACCAGGCAAATCAGCACCAGTGCCACACCGTAGGGCACCGCTTCTGGCATTTCGGGAACCTGCGTTGAAACAACAAACAGGTGCAGCGACAGTGCCATGGTCTGATCAAACACCCCCTGGGGTAAAAATGGCAGGAAAAACACCGCGCCGGTAAACATGATCGGCGCTGTTTCACCGGCGGTTCTCGAAACTTCCAGGATCACACCGGTCAGAATACCGGTTACCGCATTGGGCAATACGATACGCCGGATGGTTTGCCAGCGGGTAGCACCCATGTTCCAGCAAGCTTCGCGAAAAGCCATTGGCACTGCCTGCAAAGACTCACGGGTTGCAACGATCACGACAGGTAAAGTCATAATCGCCAGTGTCAGGCTGGCCGCCAGGATACTGGTTCCAAAGCGGAAGAAAATTACAAAGGCTCCAAGACCGAACAAGGCGTGAACAATTGACGGCACACCGGCCAGGTTGATGATGGCAAGGTTGATGGCACGTGTAAACCAGTTATCCGGTGCATACTCACTCAGGTAGATTGCAGCTGCCACTCCCAGGGGTACAGAAGCCAACAGGGCAACGATTACCAGCAAAATTGTTCCCAGCAATGCCGGGAAAATACCACCTTCTGTCATACCATTGGTCGGGTTTGCAAACAGGAATTCAAAAGACATTACCGGTGCGCCTTTGTAGATCAGGGTGCCCATGATCAAAATAACCGGCAGTATCAGGATTGCAGTCATGCCACCCAGCAGGCCACGGGATATATTTTGCCTGCGGAGATTCTTAAGATTGGTCTGGGTTGCTTCAAACATGTTAATCAGCCCTTCTTCACGCCGCGAACAACCAGGTCTGCAACCAGGTTAATAATGAAAGTAATCACGAACAGCGAGATGCCAATCGTAAACAGCGCCTTGTAATGCTGCGAACCCACGGCGGTTTCACCCAGTTCAGCAGCAATCGTGGCCGTCAGCGCGCGCACCGAATCGAATACACTACCCGGGATGTTGATTGAATGGCCCGTGGCCATTAACACTGCCATTGTTTCACCAAAGCCACGCCCGACACCCAACAGAACGGCACCCAGCAGGCCATTTTTTGCTGCGGGTAAGACGACCTTATAAATCATCTGCCAGCGGGTCGCGCCCATAGCTTCAGCAGCCTCACGGTAACGGTCCGGCACCGCCTTTAAGGCATCTTCGGCAATGGATGTCATGATCGGGGCTGCCATTAGCCCGAGGATGATACCGGCATTCAACACATTCAGGCCCACCGGTACATTGAACACATCAATAATCAGAGGGTTCATCATGGCAAGGCCAATGAAACCCCACACCACCGATGGGATTGCAGCCAGCAATTCAACCGTAATCTTAAGAAACTCGCGGGTTTTGCCGGTGGCAAACTCTGCAATATAAATGGCCGCACCCAAAGAAAACGGGATCGCAATCAACATAGCCAGCCCGGTCACACTGGCCGTACCCGCAATCAGGGCCAATATTCCATAGGTAACTTTATTCTCTGAAGTAGGTCGCCAGTTGGGCGAAAAAAAGAATTCCTTAAAGCTGAAGTCACCGATCAGGAAGCCCAGGCCCTCCTTGGTGATAAACACGAAAATTCCGATGACAAAAATAATGGCCGAGATGCCGCCAATAAAAACCAGCGCCTGGACGGCTTTGTCTATATACCAGTCACGGTTAAGCCGGTCGAAATCAGAAGACGCCGGAACGGGTACTGAATTTGGCTTGTTATTCATGTCCTTCGACTCACCCGGCCTCAGAACCTGCCAGCAGCGTCATCAACTGCTGTATTTCTTCACGAAGAATGCGGTATCGTTGGTTGAAGTCGGTATCCTCAGGCAGCGTCCAGTTAAGCGCAGATGTGTGGAATGGCATATTAGGTATGTAATCCTCAACCAAACCATTGAGGCTTACGATGACAATAAAATCAGCAAGGTCATGCTCCATGACCTCAAACTGCTCGGTTACCAGGTCCTCATCCGGCAGGCCCCTATCCGCCAGAAATTCCTGTAACGCCGGTGAAACCGGATCTGCCACACCAGGGGTTGTTGGCATAAAATAGCCACTCTCCGGAAAGTTCTTCCTGCCAATGGCAGTTGCCAGCTGCGCGACTCCTGAATCCTCCTTGTCGAGGAACAGGATCCGGTAGGTTTTGGGCATCTTGGCAATGCCTTTTACTGCATAGACCGTCTGGTCACAAATGTTTTTTGCCTGGTCTGCGACCCGTTTGAGCAAGTTGAACACCACAAAAATGGCCATCATGGTGGCACCGTCCATGCGCTCATCTTCCGCAAACAGAACCTTGTAGACACCGTCCATCTTGCCTTCCACCCGCTTGGACATCTTCATCAGGGCAATTGCCGTGTCTGCATTGCCATCCCGGAACGATTTACGCGATTCCCGGAGAATTGAAATAGATTCGTCAAACAGGGCATCAATCTGACTGGAGAGCATCCCGGGGAGTGGTGCGGACAACTGCAATGCTTCACGACATATCGTCACTGCGTAATCACCCACACGCTCAAGCGCTACATTAACGCGAGAAGTTGACGCTAACTCCCGTAATGGCCCTGCTCCAGGCAGATGACGGGCAATGAAGGTATGGCATAACCGGTCACATTCTCTTGAATCCCGGTTGATCGGACCATCGGCCAGCACCGTCGCATAAGCCAGCTCACTATCGCGCAGTATCAGTGTCTTTTTAGCATTAAACAGTGCGCCTTCGACATCTTCACCAATTTTCCACAGCCAGTCACGGATGTACCGCAGATCAGTTTCCATACGCTCTTCATAATGGCTCATATCAGTGCTCCTTCGAGGCGATCAGCAAAAATTAAACGCTAGCCACAACTAACATCATTAATGGGCGCATAGCCCTTGGCCTTAATGATGCACTGCCCTGCATCGCTCTTGATCCAGTTCAGGTACTCAGCCACGTAGCCAGCCGGCTCAACACTGGTGTACATGAACAATGGTCGGGCAATGGGATAACTGCCATCACTGGCTGTCGCGACCGAAGGATCGGTGCACTCACCGCCGGTTTGTTTTGAGATACAGGCAAGCTTGACGTGGTCTGTGGCATAAGCAAGACCGCTGTAACCGATCGCACAGGGGGTATTCTCGACCAGGTCAACAACATCCTTGGATCCGTGCATATCACGGGTGCCAAGACGGAAATCACCTTTTCCAAGTACCGTTTTACGGAAGTAGACATAGGTACCCGAGTTGTTTTGCCGGCTGACGATAACCAGGGTCTGATCCTTGCAACCGGGTACTTCAACACCGAGGTCTGTCCAACTGGTGTAGCTGCCCCCGTCACCGTAGATTTCTGCAAGCTGTTCGATACTGAGAGACGTCAACGGATTGTCTGCATGCAGATATACCGCCAATGCGTCATTGCCTACAATATGCTGCACCGGTTCATGGCCACCATCTGTAGCAAGCTTTATTTCTTTGTCTTTCATCGCCCGACTGGCATTTGCGATATCGACCGTGCCATTGATCAGGGCAGCGATACCGGTTCCGGAACCTCCACCACTAACCGCCACAACAGTTTTGGGATCTACTACCTGGTAGGCTTCAGCCCAGGCCTGGGCGACATTGACCAGCGTGTCAGAGCCCTTGTTTTGAATAACCTGGCGGTCTTGACCTCCGCCGCAAGCAGTCAGAAAACCTGTTGCCATAATAGCGGCAACAACCAGCAACGTAGTGCGCTTAAACATTTAGAATCTCCGTTTGGATGATAAGAAATCAACACAAGCTTACAGATCAAACATGACAATTATGTGACAGGTAGTAAGGATGTCATAACAGATCCAGACGGATATTGACTGAGGTCATCAAGCAGGCTGATAACCCATGGTGCGCAACACTCTCAGCAGAAAATCATTACTCAATTGACGATCCATGTTGCCCTGTCGGCAGGCGGATTCGCCAAACTTGACCGGTACGGTGGATTGGGTGGTATCGGGTTGCCAGATCAGTGCGGGTACAGGGTCAGCCGTGTGGAATCCCGAATTGCTGTCGGTTGTATGATCTGCGGCAATGGCAATGACTGAGCCGGTCTCCAGCAACGGTTTCAAAGCCTCATCAAGTCGTTGCAAGAAGTCACGCTTGGCCAGGGGCCGGCGGTCATGTGAACAGATATCCGGAGCTTTCACATGAAGAAAGACCAATTCATGGTCCTGCAAAGCCGATACTACGGCTGCAATCTTGGCATGCAGATCAGTGTCGACAGTTGCGGTAAAGCGCGGATCAATGATCGCATCAAAACCAAATATCCGGCCAAGGCCACGCACTGTATTACAGCCCGTAACGACCGCGGCCTTAATACCAAGAGGCTGCAAAACATTATCAAGCTTAAACTGTTCACCCGCACCACGCGTGATGATGCCACTGGCACCTGGCTTGCCGTCGGCAGTCCTGGCGATGTTGACAGGGTGATCAACAAGACGATTATGTGCCTCGATGACAAAGCGATTGACTTTTTCTGCCGTCAAAGCTGCTGCCGGCTTCAATGGCAGACAAGTTTTCACTGGTGCAGGCATCTTGCCGTCGCCAGGATCCGTATTGCTTATTGCAGCATTCAGACCCGGGCCAGACAGCACCAGAACACCACGATGCTGGTCGGTAGGTACCAGGCTGGCAAAAATATCGTCTCCGAGATCAATATCTTTCAGTACAGCCGCCAGTTCTTCCGTGTCGGCAGTGATCCTGCCGGCCCTGCGATCTGTTACCAGCAACTCGCCATCCAGGCTTTCGACACTGGCAAAATTGGCGCGCATCGCGATATCACCGCTGCTCAGTACCCTGCCGGCACCTGAAGCCTCCACCGGCCCCCGACTCAAACGACTGGCCTGCCCGGGCAGCAAGCCCATTAACATTCCGGTACCTGAATGGGTGTTGGGAATCTTCCCGGGGATAATCGGGTCAACCAGCCCGAAATGACCCGTCATTGCCAGACGGTCAAATACCGGAGTGTGTGCCGCTTCAAGCGGAGTTTTTCCATCTAATTCCGGGTGAGGAAGATCACCGAGGCCGTCGATGATAAGCAATGCACATTTGCGCACAGATTCGTGTGAATCAGTAACTTCTTCAGAAGATTGTGCCGGCTTCACTTGCTGTTATCACCACGTAACAAAGGAACAATTTCTTGCCAGGCAGCCGTTTCCGCCTTTTGTTTCAGCTCCTCCACCACAGTTCCGAATACCTGCTCTACGGAGCTGAAAAAATGCCTGGACAGCTCCCTGTTTACCTGCTGGATAATCTGCAACACGGCCATATCTTTATCTTCGGTGGTGATGATGGGCACATCGCAACGATCAGCCTCTGACAACAGGTATGACTGCAGACTCCAAATAGACTCCAGGCTATCCAGATATCGTTGAGCCCTCCTTTGCGGAACCTCCACACCCCGGCCCCGCAAGCGTGATTTGAGTTTTTTGGATTTAAGAATCGCCAGCATGACGTAAACCTTGATCACTTCCTCATCACCAGCAGCGTACTCAAGCAGATCCGGATGTACGTGGACACCTTCCAGGATAATGGGCACGCTTTCTTCTACCGCACGTTGCAAAACCGCCTCACAAGGCACCTTCAACAATTCGGCCTGGCTACGGTAACCTTCAGCAACCATCTGCTCCCGGTCACGATCGGCCTTGTCCTGTATTGGCAGGGTTTTCCACGCGTTGAAGGATGACGTGTGCAGAACCGGTAGCAGGCGCTTGGGTACCATCATGCGCATCACCTCGCGCAACATATCGGTGGACTGGATACGAACAATTTCCAGCAAATGTGCAATTTCCGTTGCGATAGTACTCTTACCAGCAGCCACGGTGCCGCCAATCAACAATATCAAGGGCCTGCTGCTACGCTGGAATTCCGACCAAACCAGGTAACGTTTTGCTGCCTTTTTACCAACTTCCTGCTGAAGACACAGGTAGGTAACATAACCAAGCTCACAGGTTGAAACCGATGAAATGCCAGCCGCTATCAACTGGGCATAAATAAGCTCCGTTGTGTACTCTGCTTTTTCTGCCTTCAGTCCGGCCGACTGCAGGTATCTCGCATGCCGGCCACGTGAAAAAGCGCTGGTGGTGCCACTCAGACTGTTTACCAGTATCCTGGACGGTGCCACTGAAGGAACGCAATATTGATCCAGTGCTTCCTTATCAACCCGACTCTTCAGCAAGCGGGCCACACGCCCCTGTAACTCCGCCGAGGTGATGTTCCTGGCATTGGCAAGTTCATCACGGACTGTAGTTGCCAGTTCGGATGCCTCCTCAAATGAAAGACCGACATCCAGCAGACTGCGGATCAGTATCCCCCTGAGGAACGGGACTTTTTCATTATCTCTCGAATTGATGACGATCGTTTTCAATTGCTTTCCTGCCTGGCCGGTTATGGGGATTATCCGTGTTTTGTCATGGTTGAAGCAAGTTGGACCTTAATCAATAGAACACTCTTGCAAATATGTTATCTTACCTCGTCCCCAATCAGGTGAATCATCGATGTTCCAAACGGCGGAATTAGGCCAAACAGTTTCCAAGGCTGAATACAAGCAACGGGAGCTTGTTCTGCGTCAGGAACTGCTCGCTCTGCAGCAGCGTCTGCGAAGCGAAGGAAACTTCCCGGTGATACTGGATTTTGCCGGTGTGCGTGGTGCGGGCAAAGGCACTTCCGCCAACTTGCTTAATAAGTGGATGGATGCGCGCTGGATCGTGACTGAAGCCTACAACGACCCTTCCGATGAAGAAGTTGAAAGGCCCGTTTTCTGGCGCTATTGGCGAACCCTGCCACCCCGGGGACAGATCGGCATTTACCTGAGTGGCCGTTACTCGACACCACTACTTGATTATGTTTATGGCAAATCCACCCCGGATCAGTTTTGCCAGGAACTGGAACGAATCAGTAACTTTGAAAAAGCACTGGCGGATGACGGTGCGATGGTGCTCAAGTTCTGGATGCATATCAGCCGCGATGTACAAAAGGAAAGGCTCGAGCTGCTGGAAAATGACCCTTTGCGGAGTTGGCGTTTGTCACCCGATGACTGGAAGCACTGGGAAATGAATGAGCGTTTCATCGACGCAGCAGAAAAAATCATTTCACAAACCAATACCGGCCATGCACCATGGGAAATCATTGAAGGTGAGGATTTTTATTTCCGTAGCCTGCGTGTTGGTGAGATCCTCAAAGAAAGACTTGAGCGTCATCTGCTCAAAGAGCAGATTCGACAAAAATATCTGTTCGAACTCCGCACAAAGATGCAGGAAGAGTCCGAATCGCCGGATTCCGTCAAAAACGGCAGTCAGACCCGGACAATAATGGACGGTCTGGATCTAACCCATTCCATCAGCAAGAAAAAGTACCGCGATGAACTGGCCATTGGTCAGGCCAGGCTGGCTACCCTGCACCAGCAGGCAGTGCAGAAAAAGCTTTCCACTATCCTGGTTTTTGAAGGGCCGGATGCCGGCGGTAAAGGCGGTGCGATCCGCCAGATCACCCAGGCACTGGATGCACGTAATTATAAAGTCTACCCCTTTGCCGCACCCACCGATGTGGAACACACATACCACTACTTGTGGCGATTCTGGAGCTGTATCCAGCGCTCCGGCAGAATGACCATTTTTGACCGCAGTTGGTACGGCCGGGTACTGGTGGAACGCATTGAGCAGTTTGCAGGTGATGATGAGTGGCGTCGGGCATTTGCCGAGATCAATGATTTTGAAGATCAGTTGCTTGAACACGGCATCGTACTGCACAAGTTCTGGATGCACATCAGTAAAGATGAGCAATTGGTCCGCTTTAAGGCCCGCGAGGAAACCCCGCATAAGCGCTGGAAACTGGTCGAGGAAGACTGGAGAAACCGCGAAAGATGGGATGAATACGCATTTGCTGCGCATAAAATGATCCAGCGAACCTCGGTACACAACTCACCATGGATCCTGGTGGAAAATGAAAACAAACGCTATGGACGCATCAAAGTGCTCAAATCTGTTTGCGACGCGCTTGAAGAGGCTTTGGATACAGATCCCAGGTAAACCTGATCGTCGCGGAGACGCGACTCCTACAAAGAGCGGGGACGTAGTGGATTCCGTATCGACGCGGGACGGTGACCTTGCAGGAGCCGCGTCCGCGCGGCGATTCAACCCCGATAATTACACCATCAGGAACCACAACCTGCCTTCAAACCACTGATTTCATCGCTGCAAATTCCAACTCATCAGATGCATCTTCCGATAAATCGGCAATGTTCCCAATCCTTTCCAACAATTGCCTGAAGTGAATTTTTTCCGCCAGATTCAAATCAGATTTAAATATCTTCCGTGTCAATTCTGATTCAGCCCTGTCTACTTCCGTTTCAATTTCGCATACCCTGGCCACGTGCACATGCAGGTTTTCAATGTCGCCTTTTGGCTTAAAGTAATCCCTGAGAGCTTTGCGCAATTCCATAAAGCAGTTTAGGCACTGGCCAAATATCTCTAATAACTCACCTTCAAACTCCTCCGGTATCTCGGGCAACTGGTCGATGATAAAGCGGGCCACGCCCTCGGCTTTGCCGGCAATGGAGTCCACGGACTCGACCAGGCGGTAGACATCTGACCTGATAACGGGGAGAAATGCGCCGTCGAGCAGCATATCGCGAATCTGACGCTCCAGCGTATCTGCCCTCGACTCAATTTCAATCACCGAGTTAACCCGCTGGCATGCCAGTTCAAGCTCACCTGAAATATACTCTTCAAGCACATTGCGGGATTCCATCAGACATTCCTGCACCTCGTTGAGGTGTGACAGAACGAGTTTACGTACCTGCTTTTCTTTCTTGAAAATCAACATATTAACCTTCCTGAGTTAATTCTAATCCATAGCCATGTCTATTCAATGACAGTCACGCCACCAATCGATAAACGACTGCAGCAAATATAGCGGCAAGCGAAGGCGTCACCACCCAACCGATAAATATGGTCGATATCTTCTTCATACTGACGGCTCGCATGCCCTTGGTCAGTCCGACACCAATGATGCCACCGACCACCGCTTGTGAGGTTGACACCGGTATGCCCGCAATGGAAAACACGTGCACACCAATTGCAGCTGATAACTGGGCCGAAAGTGCACCACTGTAATCAAGTGGTGTAATACTCTTGCCCACCGTGTCTGTGACACGTGATCCAAAAGTATAAGCACCTATCGCCATCGCGACCCCACCCAGAATCGCCAGCCATATGCCTTTATCGGGATATTTGCTCAATAGCGGACCAATTGCATTACCAACATCATTGGCGCCCAGGGAATACGACACGTAAGCCGCTGAAGCAACCACTGAAACACCCAAAACCTTTGACCAGACCAACGGGTTGGCCCGCTTCAAAAAATATCCCAGCATGCTATACATGATGGCCGCCATGATCATGGTCAGAACCGGACTGATCACCCATGCTCCGAATATTTTCATTAGTACTGCCAGCTTGAAGAAAGACGCATTCATACCAACGATACCGACACCAACGCCCGCCACACCCCCAACAATGGCTTGTGAAGTTGAAACAGGAATGCTTGAAAACGTTGCCAGTGATACGAAAAAGCCAGCCGACAGCAGAGCGACCAGAATTGCCTTGTCGGGCAGTCGATTGTCGGGAAAATAGCTCCAGAATTCCGGACCAGCCGAAACCTGGTTATGTTCCTCATAGGTCTGCATATCTGAGACAACGATACCCTTGCCCACTGTTTTCATGACATGGTGGCCCTGTAACACACCCCCAAGAATCACAAAAACCGCCATGATCATGACAGCTTTACGGTAGGAAATAATCTGCGCCCCAACGGTAGTTCCAATACAATTGGCCGCATCATTTGCACCAATATTCCAACCGACAAAGAAGCCGGCGAGAATCATAACGATTGGCATTAACATTTCCATGAGGGTGTTTTCGAGCCGGTTTCTTTGATTAGTTATAAGAGTGGGTCTACGGTATCCTGATTAGTGCTGATGCCAATTGATCAAAATCAATGATAAGACAATCTGCTGAATAACAAGATGCAAACAATCAACCAAAAGTCCTTCTGGAAAACATCATTAACGAGCCTCCAGCGGGGCTGGAGACAGGTCTTTGCGGTCCACCTGGCCTACACTTCATTGGGTTTCATACTATTCACGCCGCTGGTTGCTTTAATGAGCCGCTTGTTACTTGGCTTGTCCGACCAACCAGCCCTAGCAGACCAGGACATCGCCTGGTTTCTGTTGTCTCCCGTTGGTATGGCTGTCCTGATATTTTTGGCAGCTTTACTCATCACTATTCTGGCGGTCGAACAAGCCTCGCTGATGACACTGGCAGCGGGTGGCATACGCGGCCAGAACATCCCCGCGATGGCCGCATTGCGTTTTACAGTGGTTCATGCGCGCAGTATCTTCAGTTTCGCGATCAGGCTGGTTGTAAGAATTCTGCTGTTGACGCTGCCTTTTCTTGCTGCCGCAGCACTCACCGCATGGTTCTTGCTCAGCGATTACGACATCAACTATTACCTGTCGGCACAACCCCAACAGTTTTTGGTAACCGCCACAATCACCGGCTTCTTACTTCTGGCAATGACGATTGTGCTGGTCAGAAAACTGCTTGCCTGGTCAATCGCATTGCCGTTGGTATTGTTCGCCGGTATAAAGCCAGCAAATTCGTTCGCAGAAAGTGAAGCCTTCACCAGCGGGCACAAACGCAGGCTGATAAGCATCCTGTCAATATGGGCGTTGCTGGCATTGCTGCTCGGCGCCATACTTTCGGGTGTCATTCTGCAATTGGGCTCGTTGATTGTCCCGGGCTTGAGTGGGTCAATTCGCTGGCTGGTACCGGTTCTGGGCGCAATCTTTGCACTTTGGGGACTGGGCAATTTCATTTCCACCGTGTTCACTAATGGTAGTTTCGCCTATGTCCTGGTGTCCTTTTATCAGCAATTTGGCCCGGGTGATGAAGATACAGATCCTGCTGTAATCACCGAAACACCACCGGCACGTATCTGGAAACCAACCGCAGGTAAACTTGTGCTGGCCCTGGGCGTCAGCGCAGTCAGTTCTGTGCTGATTGGCAACTGGTTGCTGGACGGCATCCAGATTAACGACACCGTCAAGGTCATTGCCCACCGTGGTGCCTCCGGCAAGGCACCGGAAAACACCCTGGCATCCATACGACAAGCCATCGAAGATGGTGCTGATTGGGTAGAAATTGATGTGCAAGAGACACTGGATGGAGAGGTTGTGGTCATTCATGACAGCGATTTCATGAAACTTGCCGGTATCAATCTCAAGGTTTGGAATGGCACGCTGGAGCAAATTCGCGAGATTGATATCGGTAGCTGGTTTGATCCCCGGTTCTCCTCGGAACGTGTCCCGACCCTGGCCGAATTACTCACCGAGGCCAGGGGTAAAGCGGGGGTCGTGATCGAGCTTAAATATTATGGTCATGACCAACAATTGGAACAGCGCGTGGTAGACATTGTGGAACGACTTGGTATGACCGATGAAATTGTCATCATGTCGCTCAAATATGCGGGTATTCAGAAGATCCGGGCATTGCGGCCATCCTGGAAAATTGGCCTGTTGTCCGCCAAGGCCATTGGTAACCTGGCACGTCTGGATGTCGACTTTCTTGCTGTCGCCAGGGGCATGGCAACACCGGGGTTTGTACACCGCAGCCATGCGCATGGGAAACAGGTGTATGTTTGGACTGTCAACCACACGATTGACCTGTCGCGCATGATGTCGATAGGTGTTGACGGCATTATTACCGATGAACCAGCCCTGGCTCGAAAAGTTATTGCAGACCGCGCTGATCTCAACCCGGCTGAGCGACTGCTGATGCACACAACAATGCTGTTTGGAAGACCTGAACCACAACGAATCTACCGTGATGAATCACCATGATCCTGCCTTAATGACAATAATGGATCTGAAATGAACAAGGATTTCCTGGTCGCAGCTTTCTACAAATTTGTGCCACTGCCCGACTTCCGCGACCTGCAGCCGATGCTTTTGCAGCACTGTGAGGATTTGGGCTTACTCGGTACGATATTGTTGGCAGAGGAAGGTATTAACGGCACGATCAGTGGTTCGGAGCATGGCATTCACCAGCTATTCGAACAACTGAAGAAGGACCAGCGCTTACGGGACATCCACTACAAGGAGTCGTGGGCATCTGAGCAGATTTTTCACCGTATGAAAGTCCGCTTAAAGAAGGAAATTGTCACCCTGGGCGTTGCCGGAGTAGACCCGAATCGAATTGTGGGTGAGCACATTAAACCCGAAGACTGGAACGCATTGATCAGTCGTGATGATGTACGGGTCATTGATACCCGTAATGACTATGAATACGAACTCGGCACCTTCAGCGGTGCGGAAGATCCGGAAACAGACAAGAACGTTGCCATGTTTTGCACCGGTGGCATTCGCTGCGAAAAATCCACTGCTTACTTACTCGAACAGGGGTTTAAAAATGTCTATCACCTGGATGGCGGCATACTCAATTACCTCGAGTCCGTCGAACGGGAAAACAGCCTGTGGCAAGGCGACTGCTTTGTGTTCGACAACCGCGTCGCCGTCGATCACGACCTTTCCGAAGGTGACTTCGAACTCTGTCCCGCCTGTCGCATGCCGCTAAGCCCGCAAGACAAGGAATCGCCCCTGTTCGAATTACATGTATCCTGCTCCAGGTGTCATGACCGAATCACCGATGAAAAGCGCGCAGGACTGCTGGAGCGGGCGCGCCAGATCAAGCTGGCGAAAGACCGGGGTGAAAGGCATATTGGTGTTAACCAGGAGCTACCGCCAGCAAACTCTTAATTCTGCAGGGCCTCCCAGGCGGCTTCATTAGCCTGGTCGAGTTGTCGTTCCAGAAGGAAAAGCCAACGACCCTTTTTTTTCACCAGCACAGTTTCAAAGTGCATGAACATTTGTGTCTCGGTGCCGCTTGCATTAACCATTGTGTATTTGAATACCCCGGTTTCAAAGGCACTTCTCTCATTATCCCGACGACTCCCGAAGCGGAAGGAAACACGGGCACTGGAGCCATCTGTCGCTGCCTGCTTCATGCCTTCGGCCCAACTTTCAAGCGCATCACTGATGGGGGTGATATCACCATTACTGATCACCACGGCATCGGGATGATAGGTTGATGCCATCGAATTTATATCCGCATTCTTGACCGCTTGAGAAATAACTGACCATGTATCGCGATCGATTTGCCGGCTGGGAATTCTTATTATTTTCTTGATCACCACGGGTTCGATCAATATTTGACCACTTGTATATTCGAGTTTCTGCCCCTCAGGCATATTCGTTTTCATGTTTTGAATACGCCTCACAACATCCATGCCTTCTACGACTTTACCGAAGCCGGCAAAACCCTGTCCGTCGGGGTTACGCTGGCCACCATAGTCGAGTTCCGGTTGATCATTGATGCAGATAAAGAATTCTGAAGAGGCGCTGCCAGGCTCCAGACGTGCCATGGAAATAACACCATCTTTATGTAATATGCCACTGAGTTTGCTTGACTCATGTGCAATAGGCGTTAACGACAAGCCTGAATCCTGAGTTCCAATCCCACCCTGTATAACTTCTATATTGATGTTGTTCTGGGCCTGGTTATCCATTCGGACGGTTCGATAAAAACTCGCGTGGTTGCCATACAGGTGAGCATCTACATATTTGAGAAAATTTGCTACGGTGACCGGTGCTGCTTCAGGATATAACTCAATCGTTATATCACCGGCACTTGTTTGCATACGTATCGGAATCGTTTCACTGGCGGCAGCATAGCTGTGGAGTAGCGCAAACATGAACGCTGTAAGCATCCATCTTGCGATGGTTTGTACTCGGGTCATGGTTAAACTCTGTATGACGGTCACCGACATTTTGTGCGTTTGCCCAGGCAAATATTATGCATTACCGGGCAGCAATGCATTAACTCAACGCAAAAATACTAGAAGTAAACGGGGCAATAGTAAAGCGCCAGTATAAATTCTTCCGCACCGAAAGGACGGGATTCTGACAAAGACTTAAGCCATTCTGCATTTTCACGCGTCAAATAATCTATCGCGTTGGTAACCTTGTCAGGCAAACTTGCGTCAATACATGGATACATCAGGGAAACAACATTGAAAATAGCTGATACCTCCGCACAAGATGTCGCGGTTCAGGAAAAACCTAAAAGTCGGCGACGGATGATAATGGGTGCCGCTCTGGTAGCCCTGATTATCGCAAGCTGGTTGATACTGCCGGTCGTACAGCGCTGGGCTGGTTCGAGTATTTCCGTACCCAAAGGCCGCCTGCGCCTGGCCGTCGTAACACGCACTGACCTGGTGCGGGATGTATCTGTACAGGGGCGTGTAATCGCCGCCATTAGTCCCTCCTTGTTTGCTCCTGCCGATGGCACCATCACTTTGCTGGTGGATGCCGGCGCCAGCGTTAGCGAAGGTCAATCAGTTGCAACTGTGGATAGCCCCGAACTGCAAAACCAACTTCAACAGGAACAGGCTTCCCTGGACAGCCTCAGTGTGGAACTCGACCGGCAACGCATTGAGACCAAGCAAAAAGCTTTGAATAACCGCAAGAATATTGACCTCACCAAGGTGACGCTGATCGCTGCGGAGCGTGAACGACGTCGTGCTGAATCAGGCTATAAGATCGAAGCTATCTCACAAATTGATTTTGAGAAAACCAAGGATGACCTTGAAACAGCCAGGCTGGCACACGAACACGCGGTAGCCGATGCCGACCTGGATGATGAGCGGCTTGTATTCGAACTGAAAACACGTGAATTACAGCTCGGACGCCAGTCATTCCTGGTCAAGGACCTGCTTCGCCAGGTCGATGAGTTGAATATGCGCTCGCCGGTCAGTGGCATTGTCGGCAACCTGATGGTTGATCAGAAGGCCGCCGTGAGCCGGAACCAGGTAGTGATGGCGGTGGTTGATCTGTCCGCATTCGAAATTGAAGCGCAGGTACCAGAGAGTTACGCCGATGACCTGGGACTGGGAATGGATGCAGAGGTGCTGATCGGCAATCGGAAATTTCCCGCAACATTGGTTTCGGTTTCACCTGAAATCATTCAGAACCAGGTGACTACACGTATCCGTTTTAAAGGCGAAATGCCACCCGGTCTGAGACAAAACCAACGCCTGACCACACGCATTTTGATGGAAGAAAAGAATAATGTATTAACACTGCAACGTGGCCAGTTTCTGGACAGTGGCGGCAGCCGGATTGCCTATGTTCTGGACGAAGACAGTGTCGCCCACCGTCGTTCCATAGAGATAGGTGCACGCAGTCTTGCGGCAGTTGAAATTGTAAATGGATTAAATGAAGGCGAGGTCGTGGTGATATCCAGTATCGACCAGTTCCGTAGCGCCGATACCGTATTAGTAACTAATTGAAGAAGAAAAAGGAGTAACCATATGCTGAGCATGCAAAACATTTCCATGGTCTATCGCGCGGGCCTGGTTGAAACCCACGCCTTAAGAGAGTTTTCAATGGAAGTAAAAGAAGGTGATTTTGTTTCCGTGACCGGTCCATCCGGTTCCGGAAAAACAACGTTCCTGAATATCGCCGGCATGCTGGAACGCTTTACCGGGGGGCGCTATGAATTGGATGGACGGGACGTGTCATCGTTATCTGATGCCGAGGCTTCTGCCGTACGCAACGAGAAAATTGGCTTTGTTTTCCAGGGCTTTAACCTGATCCCTGACCTCAACCTGTTCGATAACGTCGATGTGCCGCTGCGTTACCGGGGTTTCAAGGCAGCAGAGCGCAAACGCCGGATTGAACAAGTGCTGGAAACGGTAGGCCTGGCATCACGCATGAAGCACCTGCCTTCACAACTCTCAGGCGGTCAGCAGCAACGTGTGGCCATTGCGCGTGCGCTCGCTGGTGAGCCTCGCTTCCTGTTGGCGGATGAACCTACCGGAAATCTTGACACTCATATGGCCATGAGCGTCATGGAACTGATTTCTGAAATCAACCGCAATGGCACCACCATCATCATGGTCACCCACGACCCGGCATTGGCGGAGATGGCCAGTCGCAATGTGCACATTCTCGACGGCCGTGTCAGTGATAGCACTTCGGATACTCAACTACCCCACGTAGCGACAGCCTAGGAGAATTGCATGTTTTCCTATTACCTCAAGCTTGGTTGGCTCAGCATCCGCCGTAATCCGTTACTGAGCACGCTGATGATTGCCGCCATCGCCATCGGAATTGGCGCCAGTATGACCACCATCACGGTTAACTACGTGATGTCGAGCAACCCGATACCGCAAAAATCCGATCAGCTATTTTATGTTCAGCTCGATAGCTGGGATGCCAACAACCCGGACGATGATGGTTTTGAACCACCCGACCAGATGACCTACATTGATGCCATGGCGCTGATGAAGGCTGGCAAGGCCTACCGCCAGATCGCCAGTAACCGTTCCGGCCTGGTGCTTGAACCCCAGGGCGAAGGCGAGCGACCGTTCAATGTCGACACCCGCAATACCTGGTCGGATTTCTTCCCGATGTTCGATCTGCGTTTTATTTATGGCAGTGGCTGGGATGATTCAGCCGATTACAACCTGGAAAGGGTTGTTGTGCTCAGCAAGGAAATCAACGAGAAGGTGTTTGGTGGCGAAGACTCGGTCGGACGCAGCGTGCGATTAAACGGCATGGACTTCCAGGTGGTGGGCGTCATGGATGAATTTCTGCCGGTTCCAAAATTTTATGATGTCACCAACGGTGCCTTCAATGCGCCAGAGGAGATTTTTATTCCTTTCAATGTCGCAGTGGAGTATGAATTACCCCGCAATGGCAATACCAATTGCTGGAAGTCACCTGAAGGTGAAGGCTTTGAGGCCTTTCTGAACTCCGAATGTGCCTGGATTCAGTTCTGGGCAGAACTCAGGGATAACAACGAAAAACAGGAATATATGGCATGGCTCAATGCCTATGCTGAACAACAAAAGGAATTTGGCAGGTTTCCAAGACCGCTCAACAACCAACTCAGCGACGTGATGGAATGGATGGAAATCCAGGAGGTAGTGGACGACGATGCGCAGGTCATGCTTGGGCTTTCCATGTTGTTCCTGCTGGTTTGCCTGTTGAATACCATCGGCCTGCTACTGGCCAAGTTCCTGGGGAAATCCGGTGACATCGGTCTGCGTCGAGCGCTGGGCGCATCACGCTCCAGCCTTTTTATTCAGCACATGATTGAATCTGGTCTGATTGGCCTCGGTGGTGGTGTCATTGGTCTCGGTCTGACCTGGCTGGGTCTGCGCGGTATCGAAATGCTGTTCGGGGACAGTGTCGAAAACCTGGTTGGACTGGACTGGACAATGGTACTGACCGCCATTGGCCTTGCGATTATATCCGCCTTGCTTGCCGGTCTTTACCCGACCTGGCGGGCATGCCAGATAACGCCTGCCAGTCAACTGAAAATTCAATAGGAGATGGATCTCATGGAAACAGGACACGAATCATGGAAATAGGACCCATCTGGCGCGCCATGATGCGCAACAAGACCGGTGCAATCCTGATTGCACTGCAAATCGCTGTCACCATGGCCATCATGGTCAATGCCGTATCCATTATGCAGGAACGCTCGGAAAAGATGTCACGGCCCAGTGGCGTGGATGAAAACAACATCTTTTTCATTTCCAGTGTTGGCTTTGCTGAAGACTTCAACGAACGGGTTACCATTGAGGAGGACCTTGCGGCACTGCGTGCAATGCCGGGTGTGGTGAATGCCATTCAGTCAAACTCAGTGCCACTGTCCGGTGGTGGCTGGTCCATGGGCCTGCAGACCGAACCTGGCGAAGAAATTGATGGCACAGGCGTAGCCATATACTTTGTTGATGAACACGGCATGGATACATTTGGTCTGAACTTGCTCGCCGGCAAGAACTTTGATGCAACCGAAATTGAATGGCGTGAGCGTGCTTCGAGCGAATGGCCGGCCAACATTCTCGTCACCCAGGCAATGTCTGAAGCCCTCTTTCCGGATGAACCAGACGGCGCCCTGGGCAAAACGGTATACATCAACAGCGATGAGCCCATTACCATTATTGGCATCATCGAACAGATGCAGGCTCCCTGGAACGGCTGGGATGGTGTAGAACGCGTCATGCTTGCGCCAACGCATACCCTGTTCGGTTCGACACGTTATATCATCCGGGCCGAACCCGGAATGCGTGACGAGTTAATGCCAAAGGTAGAAGCCTTACTGGCGGAGAGCAACAAGGATCGCATCGTACGCTCAATGCGTACCATGGAAGAAACCCGGGAGAGAAGTTATCGGGGTGATTCATCAATGATCAAAATCCTGACATTCACCGTCGTGCTGCTTATTGTGATCACATCACTGGGAATCGTTGGGCTGGCCAGCTTCAGTGTCAACCGCAGAACCAAGCAGATCGGTACCCGACGTGCACTGGGTGCAAGTAAAATTGCCATCCTGCGCTATTTTATGACAGAGAATTTTATTATCAGCCTGATCGGTGTCTCGGTTGGGGCAGCGCTGACCATAGGCCTGAATATCATCATGATCGAGGCCTTCAGCCTGACAAGAATTAGCTGGTACCTTGTCCCCGTGGCTATGCTCATGTTGCTGTTGGTCGGCCAGGCTGCCGTGTTTGGGCCAGCAAGACGTGCGTCTTCAGTACCACCGGCAGTGGCTACAAGAACTGTCTAGGGGGGAGCAAAAGCAGAGTAAAAGTGTTGTTATGTGTTAATATGTGTTGATACTATTTCACTTGAAACTCCGGAGTAAACTCCTGTGCAGCGCACAACCAGCATTACACTTGGTTCACACCAACAGCAATTTATTGAGTCTCTGGTGCAAAGTGGCCGTTATACTTCAACCAGCGAAATAGTCAGGGATGCCTTACGTAAGTTGGAAGAATCACAAGGCCCTGAATGGCTGCTAAGTCAATTAATTGAAGGCGAAAAAGGAGAAGCAAAAGCCTGGGATGATGGTGCTCTTTTATCCTTTGTAAAAGAGGAAGCCAAAAAACGTGGCGATATATAAGGTATCACCCGCTACTCAGCAAGATTTGGTCAATATTTATGTTCGTGGATTTCGAGAATGGGGTGAACGAAAAGCTGATGCTTTCCAGATACAGTTAATTTCAAGTTTCCAAATATTGGCTGAAAATCCAGATATCGGTCGTGAGCTTACCATCCATCCACAAATGCGACGACATGAGGTAAATCCCTACGTTATATTTTTTCGAAAGTTTAGCTATGGCGTCAGAATTGGAAGAGTCTTATATAAAAACCGAGCGATGGAAAAGCATCTTTAGTCCTTTTCCTACAAAAGCCAGCCGCTTTAGCCATGGAAGCCAACTGCTTATTTGTCTAAGCTGAGTACATGTCAAAACCCGAATGCTACCTCGTCCTTCCAACTCTTTCCAGAAATGGACGCATTGGTTCTTGCTTGATTTCAGATGAGGTTATCACGACTCTTGATTCCTTGTAGGTGTGTGCAATATTGGTTATATTGAATACACGATTTCATCAAGGAACACTATCCATGCCACGCACGACAACAATGACGATTCGCCTCGGTAGCACTCTCAGCGACTTTGTTTCAGCCAATGTCAGCGAGACTGGATCCTACGAAAATGTTAGCGAATACATACGCGACCTCATCCGTCGCGACAAAGAACGGGCAGAACTCGAGGCATTTGATCGTCTCAAGGCTGAACTGAAACATTCCTTCGCTGCGCCAGATGATTCCTATCATGCTCTCTCGGCTTCAGATGTAATCGGGAGAAACCAGACGCACACGGACGAATGACCTCGTTCCGGGTACAAAACGCAGCTTCACATCGCATTGATGAGATCTACCGCTACACACGTAAACATTGGGGGAATGATCAGGCCGAAGCTTACGTCACCGGGCTGTTTAACGCTTTTTCGAGAATAGCAACGCACGAAGTGCTTTCGCACCCGATCCCTGCGGAATTTGAGGTCGAAGGTTTCTTTTTCCGGTATGAGAAGCATTTCGTGTACTGGAAAATGCTTAACAATGGTGACATCGGCATCGTAACGATTTTGCACGAGCGTATGCATCAGATGGAACAATTCCGGGAGGATTCTGACTAGGAATTTCCTAGTATGTAATCGGACACTGCCATACCGGCTCCTGAAGTTTTGAAAGCACCCACAAATTCCTACAATCAATAGCGCCAGGTGCCATTCCGAAGCCTGCATATGCCTGTTTAGAATTGGACTATGCCAACAAAATTAAGAATTGGTCCTTTTCGGTTTTTCTTCTATAGTAATGAATATGGAGAGCCTGCTCACATTCATGTTCAGCGAGACAGCATGTTGGCCAAGTTTTGGCTGGAACCCGTATCACTGGCAAGTGCGGCAGGATTTCCTTCAACAGAACTAAGGAAAATTCGTTTATTAGTGGTCGAAAACAAAGGTCTATTACTGGAGGCATGGAATGAGTACTTTAGCGGTTGAACTACGTGCTCAGGCAAGTAACGTGGAATTTACGGATATTTCAATATCTGTTGAACTCCTTGATGGCCGCACAATATCCGCTCCTCTCGCTTGGTTCCCCAACCTTTCCGCAGCGAGCAATAGCCAACGTAATAACTGGGAGTTGATGGGTGACGGAGAAGGAATCCATTGGCCCGACATTGATGAAGACCTGAGTGTTGCAGGGTTGCTGGCCGGGACACACTGATCAATTACAGATAATCCCTCTCTTTTATCCCGTTATTCCCCGTTAGTCAGAAACCACACCCAACTCCAGT
>Ga0164313_10000351_pt1 | contig 36087 bp, 53 predicted proteins | sample GuaBasSedimGuay4_FD_113735 | JGI IMG/M metagenome (GOLD analysis project Ga0164313, IMG submission 113735) | Subseafloor sediment microbial communities from Guaymas Basin, Gulf of California, Mexico - Guay4, Core 4569-4, 0-3 cm | ecosystem: Environmental > Aquatic > Marine > Hydrothermal vents...
ATTTGGGGGATAAAATGAGCGAGTTTGAAAAAGGGGCAAGACAAATTTTTTGGTGCTCACTTGGTATTTACATTATTTACACAGTATGTATGAAGTTCGGTATTTGATGCGACATTTTAACAGGAGGCGTGACGATGAGTGAAATAATTATAGCGATAGCAATAGCTTGCCAGGCAAATTCTCCGAATGCTCGGTTTGTCCATAGTCCACATAAACTTAGAAAAGAGCAATTGGATTGCTTAAAAAATGAATTGAAAAAAGACGAGTGGCAAAAAATAGTTAAGAAAATAAAAGGTTCTGACTCTTAACAGGAGGCGTAGTGATTAATAAAATTATTATATGGTGCAAATGGTGTGGCCTTTCGCAGGAAGACTGTGAAAAAACAAACTGCTGCATCTAATTAACAGGAGGCGCGGCTAACATGATAAAAAGTTCAGGTGCATGGTGCGATATTTGTGAAAATGTAATCGCTTTTGGAACTGTAAATTGTTTTGGAATGCCAGGGTTAAAAAATGAGTTACATAGTTGCGATAATTGTAAAGATAATTTCGAGGCTGGAAAAACAGTTTTAGATTGGCCCGACTGTAAAATGAAGCGGGAAATTGTAAAGCTTGCAGAATCAAGCGATATTAACAGCACACGCGGGGATTCATAAACAAATTACAGTAGTCTATGTATGCGTGGATATATAAGAAACCGGGGAAACTAAATGATAGCTTTTACTTTAAAAAACCAATGTGTAGAATATAAGAGCACCCGAGTCACGGATGATTATTCTACGCACGGACTTGCGTGGGGGGTGCACCATAGATAAGAAGCCATTACTTACCCCACATAAATACCAGCAAGAGATCATAGACCGCTTTAAAGACCATAGGGCTGCTGCGCTATTCCTAGATCCTGGTACTGGTAAGACTCTAATTACGTCAAACTTAATGCGACACCAGTATAATAAACATCGCCGTATATTAAAGACAGTTATTCTGGCCCCGATAATAGTAACCGAGAACTGGAAACGAGAGCTTCTTATGAGTACCCGGCTTGACCCTGGTATAATAGGCGTGGTATCGGGCTCTACAAAAAACCAACGAATGAAAGTCCTAACCAACCCTCAGTATAAGATCTTTATACTCAACCCGGAGGCGTTAAGAACGCCGGAGATATTTAACCACTTAAAAGAATTTGAGGCCGAACTCGTGGTCTACGACGAGAGCCATGGGATTAAAAACCCACGCCTTAAAACCCCTGCGGGCAACGCTACTGGGACCAAGAGGGTTTTCGACATCTCCGCTCAGGCTCACTATAGATATATACTGACAGGCACTCCAGTTACCAAGGACGCTCAGGACTTATGGTCTCAGTACTACTTTCTAGATCGCGGTGCCACCTTCGGTGATAAGTTCTATCATTTTAAGAAGAAATATTTTTATGATAAGAACGCTGGGATGCCGAAGGATAGATACTTTCCAAACTGGCAGTTTGTAGACTCCCTACTCCCCGAGGTAAACCGTAAGCTGGCTGCAACCTCCGCTAGAATGTCCCTAGAGGAGTGCGTGGAGTTACCAGAGCTAACGGAGCAGACTATAGAGGTTGAGCTCACGCCGGAGCAGAAGAAACACTATATAGAGATTAAGAATGAGTTAATAACTTTTATTGAAAACTCTGAGGACAACCCCCTAGTAGTGAAGAATGCGCTAACCAAGGTGCTTCGGCTTAACGAGCTCCTATCTGGTTATCTTAAACTTGAGGACGGAACTGTGGAGAGGCTTAAGAAAAACCCACGCCTAGATGCACTGGTTAGTCTTATAGAGTCCGCGCACCCACATAAGATGATCATCTTTAGTGTCTTTAAGAATAACTATGAGGATATCCGTAACGCCCTGGATAAGTTAAAGATAAAATATGTGGAAATACATGGGGGTATCTCTAGCAAGAACAAGCTAGAGAATGTGGATTTATTTAACGATCTCGATAACGATATCCGTATCTGCATTGCCAACCCACAATCAGGCGGCGTAGGGGTTAACCTTAAGGCAGCGAAGTATCGAGTTTTCTACACCCTGAACTACTCTATGAAAGACTACGAGCAGTCGAAGGCCAGGAACTTCAGGTCCGGCTCTATAGATGTTCATAAGAAAATACTTCACTATAATATGGTAACGCCGAATACCATAGATGAGCGCATTCTAGAGGCTATAATCAATAAAAAAGATTTAGCCAATAGTTTACTTGATATAAAAAAGCTATTATAACCAATTAACAAAAGGGACAAGTATCAATGGAAATATCAGAACTAAAGAAAATCTGTGAGCGCATCGCCGAACTACGCGGGCTTATAGATGCTCTCGATAATGAGAAGAAAATCTATAACGGCGAAGTCACTGAGCTTAAACGTAAGGCCATAGATGAGTTAGAAAAGCATGAGTTAAAAAACTTCGATGCTGGATTAATAAAAATATCTAGAACCGAGAGGCGTACTGTAAAGGTACTTGATAAGTATCAGTTTATGGACTGGCTTGATGGAGCTGGTAGTCTGCGCGACTATCTAACAGTTTCCGTAGCCACGGCCTCGAAAATTTATAATGAACATTTTGAAGAGGCAAAGGATAAAAAAGATGTGGAGTTTCTTCAGAATGGCATACCAGGATTAAGTGAACCCAACGTCTTCGTTGACGTTAGAATAACCAAAGGAAAAGTATAATGGCAAAAGCAGTAGCAGTAAAAAACAGTGCAGAGTTAAAGGTACATACCACTTCCGGCATGATGGGAGTATCAGCAAACATTGATCGTGGAGACATCCAGGTGCCTTCACTTATATTAATGCAGGCAAACAGTTCGTTTGTACAGGAGAGCGATACTCTAAACGCAGGGGATTTTGTTCACTCCATCACGCATGATGTATGGGGAAAGAAAGATAAGGAAAAAGTTGAGCTCGTGTTCTTCTACATGTTTAAAACCCTTATTGTTAGTGATGTGACCAAGGATAAGCAGTGGTTAGAAACCCGCGCCTGGAAACCAGAGTATGAGACTGCAGCATATGAAGAGATCGTTGGGGCTGCGACTATCCGTCATGAGAAGTGCTTCAACTACGCCGTCTATAGAAAATCAGATTTAAGAGAGGTAACTAAACCAGACGGTACGGCTGGGTTCGTAGCCTCGCCGATTATTATTAAATTTAAAGGCGGGAGTCTAAAGAATGGAAAACGACTTAACCAGATGTTTCAGGACTACGCAGCATTCAACTCGCCGAGCTGGGCGACTACATTTAATCTTAAGGCCAATCTTGAGGAAAAAGATAATAAGAAATACTGGTCTTATGATTTTGAACGTGGTGAGCAAACTACGCCGGGCGAACAGCTCGCGGCAGAACTCCTCTGCCAACAAATGAGTGAGGCCGAGGCCATCAGCGTAGTGGATACCGAGGAGTCATCCGCGCCAGTAGAGAGAGAAGTCAAGAATTACGCCGACAATGTGGTGTACGATAGAGAGCGCGACGGCGAGATCTGTTAACTATATATATTGCAGAAGGGCCATGGCGGGCCCTTCTTTTTTTCGGGGGAAAAACCAATGCTAGAGGCTCATCTAACCAAACTCTGTGGTAACTACTTTAAAGAATTAAAGCGTAAGCATGAGGGGTTTTTCTACCAGAAAATATCAGATAGATATACTAGCGGTATACCAGACTATTATATTCTATTTAATGGCAATACGCTTTGGTTAGAGCTTAAGAAAACAGGGGCTAAAGCTAGGCCCCTACAAGAATATACGCTTAAGCAGCTACGCAGAGCAGGGGCTCAGACCCTGGTAACGGACGATTTTGAGACAGTCAAACGAGCTGTGTTCAGTCTAGTATTACATGTATAAATAATTATATATAAAGCTTTACTTATGCTGTATTCTTTGTTATTCTATATAAGTAGAAACAAGCAAACAAAGGGACAAGTAAAATGAACATAGGTATCTGTATAGTTCTAATTAAGAGTTTCATAGAAAAAAACCAGTATGACTTACTAATGCTGGGATCACCAAAAGATATATTCGCAGAAGTATATATGATGGCCGAGGACCAAGCCGATGACGAAATCATAGAGTGCTTAACTTATATAGATAAAATCGGAATGGTTAATAATTGCTTCAGAGGGGGGGAATAGCCATGGGAAACGCAGAGATATTAGATAAAAAAGTTGAGAGACTTCAGAAAGCAATGAATAAGAAGCTCACCATTAATAGCTGGCACAACCATGTGTCGGTTTACACCGAGGGCGTTAACAAGAGTTGTCAGGACCGAATCCTTTCCACTACGAATACAACCAAAGCTATAGAGTATGTAGATGCCATCCTGGACACGCTTTATATAATTGAGAGGGGCAAGAAATGAATGTCCGAAGAGTCTTAGACTTAATGTCCACCATAGAGGACTTAACCGGAAAGATGTTTCATGAATCACATCCCATACTAGAGGCTGAGATTATGACAAAGATAGACTCCGAAGAGGGGCTGCTATTTTATATAAATAAACTATCTAAAGAAATAGATAAGCTAAATATCAGAGGTAATAAAAATGATTAACCCATTAAAGAAATACATCAAGAAAAACAACCTCACCCAAGAACAGTTCGCTAGAAACCTAAACTGCTCACTATCAATGGTGGCGAAACTACTTGCTGAGACCAATAAAGATATTAGAGCCAGTATGATTTATAAAATACATAAGAGAACAAAGATAGATTATAAAACCCTTATCGAATGGAGCGTAAAATGAAATATCTAATAATATTAGTGGCATTATTAACCGTAGCCTGTGCGGACAATACCACCCCGAGATGTAATACTGAAACCCCCGCGAGTCTAGAAACCGTAAACGTAGGGGATAACTTCAGTGATCTAGATAGTGGGGTCCAGGCCCTATTCACTGAGGATAAGAAAACACAGATTGATCTCGGCTCAGTCTGCGTGAACTCATACCAGTTTGACCAGGTGGACGAAATGAATGAGGATAGTTTCCAGTGGTGCTACTATATAACTATAGAGTTTGACTGTGACACCAATGAAATCGTGAGTACTTATAAAGATTAAGGTTTAAAGTATCGCCCACCGGGGCCGGGTGCAGCTAAATCAATATGTATCCAGCCCCCGTTATGTTTTTCCATCCTACACTGCAGGTCTGGTAGAAACTCTATGAGAGCAATCCTGGCTTTATGAACAGATACCTTCGTAGGTACGAAATCCGCCGCCAACCCCTGCATATGATAAGACTCAGGGGCTCCGCCGATCAGCTTGTTATACCGTCTCGGACGTAGGCCAGATGTGATCTTAAGCGGTGACTTTAATATATCTCTAATATTTTCTAAGGTTTCGCAGACATCAAGGATGTTCTCCTTATGCATCTCGCTTAACGGGAACACGTGAGTATTCCACTGAGGACAGAATAAAAACTCTCTCCACTTAAAGTTTGGTGTAATTTTATCATCTAAATTTATAGTCATAACCCGTCCGTATCGTTAATTATTTCAAGTGTATGTACCCGGTTCTCTACTAACTTCAATCTACTATAGATATCTGCCACGGACCTGAGTTGTAAAAAGCTAATAACCAGTAAGAAGCAGAAGAAAAGTAAAATCATTAACTTCATACATGAATGCCCTTTACTTGCTCGCGGATCTCATCCACGCGTTGCCATTGAGTTTTTACCTCGGACTTTAGTACGATAAACTCTTCTCGATGTTTATCCATACCGTCGAGCTTCATTTTTAGCTCAGCAACTTTCTCTTCAATATTCTGTAGCTTCATTAGTATTGCTGTAACCTGGTCAAGTTGGCCGAGTTTAGATTTTATAATATAACCGATCGCTATTACGGCCATCGGGCTTATTAACTGAGGCGCTAGTTTTTCTAGTAATTCCTGTGTCATTCGCACTTATCCTTTGCATAGTCTTCAACATCTTGCATCCATGCCTGTAAATCAAATTGGTAGTCCGGGCTCACGCAGAAGTACTTATCGAGCTCAGTCAGGTGGCGGTCCTTACCAGTATATTTAAAGTCCCCATACGCACTTTTCGGCACCGAGAACTGGTAAGCAACCCCATTAATTATATCTATGTGGTAAACGAAACCATTCGGTCTCTTAGGGAGACCAATACACCCAAGACTATTTATAATTAAGTAGATCGCGAGCAGCAGCAATACGCTCATTCTTTGTCTTTGCATTCTTCACCCTCGCAATTAAACTTTCTTTGGTTTTCTTCTTATCTAGGTCATCCTGGTATTCTATAAACTCATCCCTGCCGAACTTAATCAACAGGTCGATGAGCTTTAAAATAATTGCAGTTAATAGTTTTTCTTTCATTACTTGATATCGTCCTCGCCATCAATTAAATCAATAACATCGGCTTTTAACTTATGGTTCAACTCTCCGAGAAACTTATCAACCATGTCATCTATGGCGCTATATAATTGCTCTTTAATTAGATCTGCATTTAGGTGCTTATCCACGGCTTTATTTAGTGCCTCCTCTAGGCGTCCGCCTAACTCTTCTCTTATCCCCATTATATATTCCCCTTTGTTTATAAGCCGAAGCTCATGTTAAACATTATTAAGTTCGTCCCCGTATTCGGCTTCTTAATACCAGCATTGCTAAAGTGCTTTAAGTTTAAGCCAACCTGTGAGCCAGTGCTGTCTCGCCAGCCGATTCCCATGTTGGTAGCAAACTGAAGCTTGCCAGAGATTAACCCCTGGGCTTCGTGGAAATAACATGGACCGAAGTAGTTGTCTATATACATAAAACTAGCGGGGTGGAGTTCCACGCCGAACTGCGCACAACCATAGAACGTATCTAGATCTATAGACTTATCGCCGTAGTAACCAGCAGTAACGGCCCAGCTAACAGACTTCTCAAGTGCTGCGTAGTATCCGATATCAATAGCTCTATAGGTATCATCTAGGATTTTATCGGGGTCCACTCCGACTCCGTATTTTAATTTTATTGTTGAGTCAGCACGGGTGTTAAGGCTGAATAGAATTAGTATTAAAAATATTATTGTTTTCATATTACCACTCCGTTGTTTCTTGTTGAGGTTGAATTTCTGAAAGTACAACGAATGTCCCGAGTTTGTCCGATGACCCCTCTAGGTAACTGTCTACTGACACACTTACCGCCGTGAAAATAAGAGTTGAGGCGGTAGCCTGAAAGTTAAAGGAGGGTGCTGAGCCTCCCCCGTCGGCTGTCGTTGTACCATTATCCATGAGCACAAAAGATCTACTTAGGTCTATTGAGTCATGGCTTGCACGGATATCAATAGAGGGATCACCAGTCCCATCATTGACAACCATGATGAACTGACAATCAGCACGATACCATTGCCCTACTGTTAGATTTGAAAATGTTAAATCCGTCACTGCTGTGCCTGATGTAAAGTTACTCGTTAAATACTTAGTCTGTGTCTTTAATGGTTCTGGATAAACACTGTAGACTGAGAAGTCTGGCAATTCTGTTAGGCTAATATGATTATACTGACCTGAATTGTAGAGAGCTAATGCTCCGCCTGAAGACTGAAAAAGATTAACATTAAAATAATCACCTTTCTCAAGTTCAATGATGGTAGTGCCTGTAACCATGTGAAACTCAGTCCCGCTTAATCCGTTCACCCTATTTAAGGAGGATACGTTTGAACCATTCACGGCAACTATAAAATCCATTAGTTCAGCTTCGGCCCATGTTGCGGATGTGGCGAGCATTGCTGCTGCTGAAATCTGTAGCTTCATTTTTTTATTTGCCGTCCAGATTGGATCAACTGTCCAAACTCCAGTCCCTGCTGTGTAGCCCGATCCAGCAGTGTAAGCTAGGCCGCCGCCATCAGACCAATCTAAGTCTTCGTAATCTATTATTGTAGCAATTGCATTAGGTATAGACTGAGCGGCATCGGTTGAACGCTTGGCCGTGGTTACTTGATTCAACATCTCCTTAGTGCTTAGCACGGCGCTTGAGTTCGCCCACTCCTCGACAGGCACCGTAATGCTAACAAGAACCGCATCACCGCTTCCGAAAGTTGTTGGTACAACCTGGGTAACACCACCGCCTTTAGAATAGCTACCTGATGTGTGGTTATAAACAACCGGGGTTATTTTTGCGTTAGTAGCAGAGGCGTGTGCCATTATCGGCCAAAGTCCTGTGCCGGGATCAGAGACTTGCCCAATACCTCGATAGGACTCATTGGCGTTTTGTTTAAGCTTTGTATCGTCCAGAGTTAAGCCTGGCGGCATATCAAATTTAAGCTGTACAGAGTTCGGAGCCCCGGTTAGATAAGCCTTATATTGAATTTCTACACTATCGCCAACTCTTCGCTTTACGCCTGAGTATGTTACGTTAGATGTCCAAGTTCCCGTTGGTGTGAACGCCTCCCAATCACTAACAATCGGCGCATCTACAATACTCTGCGGCCCTACGATTACATTATCAATATATAAACTAGAGTCAGAGCTGGGCGCGCTTAATACATTAAGCCTTAATGAATAAGAATTATCTGTTGGATCTAAGTAAGCAACACCAGTAAATCTTGTTTTACCAATAGAAGCTACAAGCTTACCAGAGCCGTTCCCGCCCCTTACTAGAACATCGTTAGCGCTATCGTTATTATATAGAACAACCTGGAAATCATCTGTTGAAACGTTCGCATCACAATAGTAGTCGAAAGAAATATAAAGAGCCTTGCCGATATCCTGGTTATCAACATCGTTCATATTAAATTCAATATAATCCGCTCCGCTCTGAACAGCTACCGTTACGAACTTAGCACTCTGATCGCCACGCAAAGGGTCCGTTGTTTCTAGAGCTAGAGTAATGTCGTTAGTGACTGTGATGTCGTCTAAGCCAGTTTCTATATCAGGATTTAGAATATAGTTTATACCCCCCTGTCCACCACTACCAGATACTTCAGCCCAGGATGTACCAGCCAGATTGTACTGGTTCAACGCATCTGTATCCGTATTGTAAACCATCAGCCCGTTAGCTGGACTAACTATCGCGTCCCGCTGTGCTTCGGTCATCTGGGGGAATGGCCGAGACCCACCCGTAGTTGAATTAATATCTAGCAAGCTTGAAGCATCAATACTGCTAGACCCTATTGGTATTTTCTTATTCCATTTATAATCCATTTTATCCCCTAGATATTAATCGTGCTTGCTCTAAACTTCATTGTAAATGTAAATGCCCCGTTGGTGTAATCAACCTGCCCAGTACTGATATCTATCTCTAGAGTAACCCCAGCATCATCTCCAGCTACAGCACCCTGGGATATATTCCAGTTCGTGCCGTCGTACCAGATACTTAGTGAGCCGCTCTCGAAGTCTCCAGCACTGGTTTTTATCGTGTACTCAACTATGGCGCTCTCAGTTACTAGCTTATCGAAAACCAAGTCGGTGATATCCGCATTAGTCTGAGAGGCTATCCCTGAGAAATTAGTCTGAGAAATGCCTTCGTTACCAGCATAGCTTAATAGAGCAGTACGAATATCGTTAAACCACCCTGCGATTATTGTCTGCCCGTTTGATCTAACGGAAATATCTGAAAACGACATAGTTATATAATCCTCATGTAATAGATGGCCTCGAAAGCATCTGGTTTAATACTCTGTGTAGTTGAGAGTTGATTGTCTGTGCCTGGCGTCTGCTTATCTGTGTATCTAGATCCGTTTAAAATATAGTTTGGAACCGTAGCCTTCGTAACAATACCATGGTCGGTACCTGCGCCTGCAGTTTCTGTTGTTGCTATTGCCGTACCGCTTGAATTATATCCACCACCGTTCGTACCATCATACCAGTAATATCGGTGACCATGACTATCGACAGTGTGACTATGCTGTAAGCTCACTTGGTTGCTTGCATTTCCAACCCTTGTTAATGGAGCAGTCCCGTCCTGAGCTGTAGCCGTAGCTCCAGTTAAAAATCTATTTGAGCTCATATCCGGCAAGTATAAACCATCTAGAGGGCTGGATAATATATAAGTATCCCATAGCCCGGCGCCGTGCTCAGTATTATAGTTCGCTTCGCTCACTATGCGACCATCACATTTCATCCAACCGTGGCCAGGGCCTACGGCATTATTATAATTCATTGAGGGTAACATCTGACCAGCGAAGAAATACCCGGAAGCGATCTTTGCGAATAAAAACCTAAGACTATCCTCACCTAAACTGCCTGCTAAATCAGTGGCTACACCACTCGTATTCCTCGGCACCTGGTTGCTAGCTAAAGCCTCTTTGACTGAATTATGATGCTCTGGCGGTATGGTGGCGCCGCTGACTGCACTATCTAAGTTATTTGAACCCATCTCTTATTGCTCCTTCAGTTTATATTCTATAGTTTGCTTTTTTAAATCAACTTTAATGCCTAAAATTTTAAACGGCGTTGCTGGACTGATAACCAAACTAAACTCCCCATATGGATATGTAGCCTCATCATACTTGGAAACACCATATAGAGGCACCCCAACCAGAGTTGAGCCCGAGAAGTAAGTTGTAGGATAATCCACCCTGACCTGATCCAGTATGTTTAACTCTAGATTTTCGTAAGTTATCGGTACGTTAATAACGAACTCCTGGTTTGCTGTGCCGAAATCAGTTTTTAACTGATCTAGTATGGCCTGCTTTTTTCCTAGAGTAGTGATCTCATCAAAACCTACTGAGGATTTTTTCACTCCGTTTTTTATTATAGAGTCCTCATCACGAGATGCGGTGGCCTCTCCTGACCAGGTCCAGAGATTAAACACATTATTTATCCCCGTACGTACGTTGCTGATATTTATTATCTCTTCAATACCATCATCAGAGGCTTGACCATAGAAAGTCTTTTCTGAAGTCAGCCCACCATCACGGTTAGAAATATAGATCGTATTATCCTCGATATACATCACTGATGATGACTGAAAAAGCAATCTATCCAGAGCCTCTTTTACCGTGGCGTTCTCAAGCTCGCTAATTACATCAATAGTCTGATCTAGCCCAACGTTTATATTACTAGCAGATACTGTGAGGTAATTGGTTAAAATAGTTTGATCTAATATAGTCAGTAGAGCTTCTGAGTATAAGTCCCCTATAGATAGATCAGAGAACGGTATTTCTACAGCATCAAATATAGAGTCAACACCAAGGATATCAAACCTCGTCTGCTGGTCATCGATATCTAGCTTCGCGGCCTCATCGTTTAGTATCCCATCAAAGACTGTTATCTCCGGAGATAATTTCCCATTCCCAGCCTCAGCCACTCCGCACTGAGTATTATAATCCTGAGTCTGCCAGGTAAGTCTAAACTTAGAACCACCTCGTCTGAATTTAAAAATACTATTAACCGAGCCCGGCTCGGAATAAGTCCCTAACTCGTTACGGAGTTTTATATTTAACTTATCGTAATTAAATAACCCGACCTGGTATCTATCCTGATCTATTGTTCTAGAGAGGTTGCTGACACTGTTTGCAATTAAATCCCCAGTAACATCTATCTCTGTAGAGAAGTTACCAGCATCATCAAATGGTATAATATAAGCTTTAAAGATACTCACTCTATGGCCTCACTCATTTTAACTGAAATATTAATCCCGTTACTGTAGATACCGGACACAAAAAGCGGAGTATAATCATTCGTACACCGCATGAAGTAAACGTCTTCATTCCGATACCCTACACGCTTGCTAGAGAACTGACTCTCATCATGACCGGAGAGTAATACTAGTACGCCTCGTTTTCCGAAATAGATTTCTTCTATTAAACTAAGATCTGAGTCTATATTCCAGTTCGAGACCGAGAATGTTATTGAGAAACCCCCGATAGACTCAACCACGTTTACTTTCCCGGATAGCATTTTATTTATTTTCTTATTCGTACTATGTTTCGGCAGGCCGATCTGCGGCCATCCCCGGAGTTGACCAGTTAGCAGTTTACTGGTGGCTATAAACTGACGAATAAACTTATCTGCATCAACAACCATGGTTCCAGAGATAACCATCTGGAGCATTGCGGTCGATACCATATCAAAGCTATGGTTTGTATTATCTAGAGAGTTAGTGGTTTCACTTATAGTGGTGGAGAAATCAACATAGCTAGAGCCATTCCAATACTGGATAGTGTATGCCTTCAGGTTATGCTTTAAAATCATTATATCAGTTATCTCAACTTCTGATCCAAACTTAAAAACCAGTGTTGTATTTGCAGCATCAGTAGAGCTAGTAGTTATCCAGGCAGAACTATTGTTTCTATTACGCATGAAGTTTACAAAGTCCTGGCCATCGTTTGTAGCTATGGCATCAGTGACTATTATCTCTCCGTTTGGATTGCTGAGATCAATATTGTTTTTCTCAAAGAATTTAATTTGTGAACCCATTATAAGTTACCCGTTCCTATAGCTCTACGCTCTAATAAGTTTTCTTCTATTATATCAAAAGCATCATCTTTAAACCCGATAATCACCTCCATGGAACCACCACTTGAACCACCACCATCTCCGCGACCAACTGATTGTATAAAGTTTGGCGCCAGAGCTTTCGGGACCACTAACTCACCCGGCTCTAATAGGGCTGGTATTCTATCCCTAGAGCCACTCCCGCCAGCCGGGACTATCCCACCATCCTTTGCACTAGTGACCGCTCGGGCCTGTTCTGCTCCGTATGCAATAACGCCAGCGGCGGCAACAGCACCCAGAGCTGGGCCTACGATTGGTATCCCGGATAGCGCAGAGTAAGCACTGATAGCGCCCTCAGCAGTCTTAATACCGATCTGAACTATAGAGGCGGCTTTCCCTATATCCTGAACTTGTTTATTCTTCGACTGTGTTAGGGCAACGAGCTTTCCAGACTCTTCTTTAGCTAGATTTACAGTGTCTGAGGATAGAGCTTGGTTTAGCTCAGCAAGCCCCTTGCCATGTTTTTTCTCATCCTGAAGGTATTGTTTTCGTCCCTGCTCCTCATTTGCAGCCTTTTCTTTCTCTATTTCTTCTAGAAGTTCAGCATCTGTTTTGGCAGCATCAATTTTCTTAGTTTTATCCTCTTCAGCCTTGGCAGCTTCTTCGGCTTTTCTGTCTTTCTCTGCTTGTTCTCTGGCGGCTTTTTCTTCAGCTATTTTCTTTTCTGCTTCTTCAAGGGCTTGTCTTTTCGCGAGTAGAGCATCTAGTTTTTCCTGGAGCTCGTCAGCACTATTTTTCGCAATATTAAATGGGTCGAATAACTCCGCCTGTTGCTGGGCGGCTTTTAACTTACTGGTAACCAACTCTATCTGCTTATCTAATTCATCAAATGAGTTTACGTCTTCTATATCCTCAAGCTTTCCAATTAGTTTATTAAACAAACCAATAAGCTCGGGCATGAAGGTAATAACGGCGGTTAGCCCTAGAGTTACAGCCCCCCACATGGCAGCAGCAGATACTCTGGTCGCAGAAAATGCTACCCTTAGAGCTGCTAATAAACCCTGAAACTTAAGTATCCCAATGCCAAGTACGGCCAGTATTGTTGTCCCCCCAGCGATGGCTGCGAAGAAACTTACTAGCTTGGCTAATGCAGCTACGGTATCCTTATCTAGACTAGCAAACTTTCTAGCTAATGTAGTCAGCGCGTCTGCTATAGCATTAACTGCTGGAGCGAACGCCTCCCCAAAGATAACAGCAGCCGACTGCATGGCTACGCCCATCCGCGCTGTGGCTCTCTCTGTTGTCGCTTGCTTAACTGCTAGGGCATCAGCGAATGTTGCAGCAGCGGCCTGCTCGTCGGCCAGGAGTTTAATTTGTTTCGTAAAATCTGCTGACTGTTCACCAGCTAGGGCAAAGACTAAACCCTGAGCCTCAACAGAGCCAAATAACTTTTCTATAGATTCTTTCGTAAAACCATTCGCCGTAGTTAGATCACCCAAGAACTCTTCGAGTCCCTTAGATCTTAGAGCTGCTGAGCTAAACTCTATGCCGAGTCTCTTCGCCTCATCCGCAGCCTCTTTGGTTGGCTTCGATATACTAACGAAAACTTGCTTTAAACCCGTCATCGTTGCTTTTGTAGTTTGGCCCGCAAGAGTCGCAGCACTTGATGCGGCCAATACCTCGTCTAGAGATACACTGTAAGCGGCGGCTGTTGATGCGACTAAACCAATGGAGCTGGCTAACTCCTCAACGGTGGTTTTACCGCCCTTCTGAGCCTGAAAAAACTTCTCAGCAATAGACTGAGCATCTGATGTTTCTAGACCGAAGGCTTTTATAGATGTAGTCAGACCATCTACGGCCACCGCCACGTTCGTACCACCAGCGATAGCTAGGTTCGTAGCCGCCTGGAGCACTCCCATAGCGTTCTCAGCATCACCCGTGGCCGAGATAATATCAAATAAACCTTGGTTTAAATCCTGGAGACTTTCCCCAGAAGCTGCGCCTAGATCTAGAACACCTTTTTTAAGTTCATTAACTCCTTCAGCTAAACTCTTGGCCGAGAAACTACTTTTATCTAATAGTGTTTGTACGTTGGTGAATGTTTTCTCAAACTTTGAGAACTCATTAACCGCCAGAGCCATCGCTCCAGCTAGGGCTGTGAAAGCAAGTGCTGATACTTTAGCCACTCGACTAAGACCTGCCTGTAGATCCTTGGTTTTTCTATTAACCTTATCCATCTCGTCGATGAAATGCTTAGCAGAGCCGTTAATCTTAATCAGTAGTTCTTGATCTTTTGCCATCCTGGTACCTTTTCTTCATTTTCTCGTGAAGGTTTAAAGCCTCTTTATTATACTCATCCCTGGTTTCTTTAGAGATTTTTAACTTCGCTGGCATCCCCTGAACTTCTTTGCCATGTAAACCAGCTTGTAATCTAAACTCATCCTGTTTTTTCTCTTCAATAACATTCCTGATTTCAAATATCTGTCTTAATGTTAGTGCATAAAAATCTTTTAATTTATAACCGTAGCGAGATGCAAATAAATCATAAAACTCAGCGTAGCATGACTCTTGCTCTAGTTTGCCCCCGCTGATTGCTTTTTTAGATCTATGTCCTCACGGTATTTTTCCATCTGAGGCTCGCTAACCCCTAGGGTTTTTACGAAAGCATTATATATCTGAGCCGTAACATTAACCTGATCGTTGGTATCATCACCAAGTTCAATGGCTTTAATAAAGTCCTCGTAAGTCCCGAAGTCTCTTTTTCTCTTCAGTAGATGCCAGGTACAACGATAGACGGCCTCGAAGCTTGAAAGATCCTGAACCAGCTCGCTAAGGGCATACAAGCCCTCTTGGTTTTCCTTGGTAGCGAAGTAGTCAGAAGCCCAAACCCTGGCCACTAAATCAAAGGGGCGCAGAAAATACTCAGTTTTATTTAGTATAAAACTTGCCTCTGTAGGATTTAAGTCTTTGTAAGAAATTGCCATATAATTAGCTCCTATCTATATTTTAATTGATATTTATTAATTCACAACATAATATATGTTAAACAATTCGTTTAACAAGTAGTGGGACAATGCGGCTTAAGAAGAGAAAAGAAAATAGAAAATACTTCGCAGCAGCGAGAGTTACTGAGGCTGAGTATAATAAAATTAAACTTAGGGCTGGTCTGTATTGTGAAGGAAATATCTCAGACTGGGTGGTAAGTGCCGCCCTTAACTATGAGCCCCGCAAGGAGCACATGAAAAAGGACGGCAAGTAATTAATTAACCTGCTGTAGCTACGATTTTCGCAACTGCATTCTTAACATCATCATAGAGCAACTTGATAGTTAGCTCAGGGATTGAGAAAGTAGTCTCTTCAAGCGCGAGTGGAAACCCACCGCCAACTGCTTTAAAGATATCAATCTCGAAAAGTGAACCATCAGCACGCTTTCCACCCATAGCAATAATACCATGCTCAGGAAAGCTAGACTGTGACTTACCGATAACTATTTCAGAAACACCACCGTGCGCAGCAGCAACTCTAAAGTCAGCGGTATCGTCAGCAATCATTCCGATAGTTCCAGAACCACCAGTTAACTCTAAACCAGTGTCAGGGATTTCAACTGCCGTAGATGCTGTAATAGTTAATGGTGAGGCCGTGATTTTAAGTAAATCGTCCTCATAAATAACATCAGTACCTTTATCAGCAGCAACATCTGTTAACATATACACATCAACAGTCGTCGCAGAAGCCGCCTTAACAACGTATTTCGCGTCCTTAAGATCAGCTTCAGACCCGGATTTAACAGTCACACTAGCGATACCAGTACTGGCATCGAAAGCAGATGTTCCAAGAACATTCTCCAAAGCATCCACGATAGAACCAGTAGCCGAGGCCGCAATCGTAGTAACGTCACCAGCTAAATAGAGCTCGAACAAGAAGTCGGGCATAGATTTTACTGTAGACGTAAACTCTGATGAGATAGTTTTTGCTTCAGAAGCCCAAGCGTATTTGTTTGAGCCGCCGAATAGATCTTCAAACTCTGCACTGAATGATAATGTACCACCACCGATAACTTTTAAGATACCGTATGGGAGTCCATCACTTCTTCTGTACGGAGCCATTGAATGAATACCGTATGCAATACGGTTTGCACTAAGTGCCATAATATTCCCCTTATTTTATGACCTTCTCGGCCTTTAAATTAGGAATAAAAGCCTTATCTATCTTAATTACTTCACCCTCTATAAGAGTTATATCCACATCGTTCTGTACGATACGAAAATTTCTTAGAGGAGTTACAGTCGCGAATTTAGAATAAGACTTTTTTTCCACTTCCTTTTTCTCTTCTTTTTCAAATAACATTACTGTTATCCCTTCGGTTTATCAGATATCAAATGAGGCAGAAATATTAACACCTGATGATTTTAAACTCTTATCCCCTACCGAGATTAATGTCGGCGGTAGACTTTCAACTTGGAGCTTGCCGTAATGTCGAATCGAATCGAAATTTTCTGTGACAACCTCCTGTAGGCAGCGAGTATATCTTAATAATTTATAAATTTGAGCCTCAGCTTTGGCTTCATTCCCATCTGGTATCACTACCTCAAAAAAAACACTAACGGTCTGTATATGGGCATCGTTCTGCTGAGCGTTTAGTTCTATATTCTGTAAGCCCCAAACTATGAACTGCTTATAGCTCCAGTTACTAGGGAGTTGAGAGAAGTACCAAGCCTTGTCATTAATAGAACTTATTAACGAGTCGCCCTTCTCTAGATTAACTGCTGTTATCTTATCATTTAACTTAGACTTAATTATAGCCTCTATATCACTTAGGAATAATTCTATATCGTATTTCATTGTGGCGCCCCTATAACCCGTGAAAGATAATCGTTCATTATATCTAGCCAACGCTCTAGGCGTCCGGTTATCGCGGAGTCTCTCGCTGGCTCGTTAGGGCCACCGCTAATAAAAACAACCTTACGCTGTGGCAAGATTGACCTCGGTTTATCTGACTTACGCTGTGGCAAGATTGACCTCGGTTTATCTGACTGATGGTATTTGGCGTAACTTACATTAGTACCCATAACCAAGGTCTTTCGACCAACATAGTACTCAGTTAATGAGTCATTCTTATTGGTTAGTGAGTTTGCTAGAGCGCCGCTTCGCTTAAGTAGTGGGTAAACAAAACCAACTTCGCTCTGCTTTCTCTCCTTAGCAATCTGTCTTCTGGTTTTTCTACCTATAATATCGTTAGGTTTAAAGCCACCGAAGTCTGTATAGAGACCCTTTGATTTGAGCCCGAAAATAATCTTATTTGATTTATACCAATCGTTACCTATAAGCCCGAACGGAATACGCATATCAGAAACCTGAGTTTCTAACCGCTTTATACTAGCTTTAAACTGGTCATCATTCTCTGCAATAAAACTTATTATAGGCTCAGCCATTACCAGTTGTTCCCGCCGCGTTTGATTTCCGCAGCCTGACTATTACTCTGAAATAAATTTCCAGTCTTAGGGCTTTTCTCTACTCGGTCTGCATCTGGGAGCTGGATTATCGGGTCCACCCACTCGCAGCACTTACTATCCCACTCAGGAATAATATCGTTAAGAAGAGCGTCGGCTTTCTTCTCTAAGTTAGTTTGAAAATCTTGAACTCTATCGCTGGCCTCATTAGTTGACTCTAAAATAGTTTTAATTAAGTGAGCCACTTTAAGACGGGATATTTTTCCCAATATCTTAAGACTCTCAACCCCGGTTACTGGCACGTTGTAATGATCAGAGAGTTTAGCATCTATTTCTGCATCAACTTCAGCAATCATGTCCTCAACTTCTGTTATCGTAACTGCAGTATCAGTATCGAAATTTATATCTCTGAATAATGATCCCACTGTGTCTACTGTTGAATATGCCATAATTACTGTCCCTTATTTTTTTCGTCATTATATTCTCTAATACAATGATCTAGTTAGTTTATAGTAATACAATCACGCCGTCTACAACCATAGCTATCGTTCTGCCATTACTGTCCTTAACTTCACCACTAACGTCAGAGGCATCAACAGGGATTGCAGCTTCGATCAAAACATCAATCGCTTTCTTGCGAGGTCTAAAATCTTTCTGTAAAAAGTCGTAGGTGTCTTTCTTTTTCCAGATGTTAGATTTAGAATCTATATCATCCAGAGCAGCTACTATAATATTGCGGTTGTCTTTTAAGTTTGCCATTAGTCATTCTCCACTATGTCTATCATTAAGTTTAGTATAGTTAATTCCTTAGTATAATTATCCATGAGGCCTTCTCTTTCCTGGTTAAGAATATCTAGCACGCCCGCCTCACTCATTCCTTGGTATTGGGTGTAAACTATTCTATCTTTCCCGACCTCGTACTCGTCCGACAACTCTTCTGTATCAGTGTCGAGAAGTGTTTTGTATAGCTTTATTAGTTTTGCATAGTAAGTTATCTCGCCGCCGACATTAACTGGCGCATCTAACTTTATAATGCTTGTTACCTCTTTGTTCCCGGCATTTACCTTCGCCATAATGTCTCCTATTGCTTAAGCCCTTGTAGTTGGTCGTCATCGATAACCTGATTAAGAACCTGTTTCGCATTTAATAAATCTACTCTTAACGCATTAACCTGTGCAACAAGATCCGCGAAGTTGTCATTAATTGTCGCATCGTCTCCACTCCCACTCACCGCCGCGACAGTAGTGTTGGCTGTGCCGCCGCTTGAGTCCGTCAGCGTGGCGCTTGTCGCCGCCGCATGTGTTCTTGTGGCTGTTGCATAAGTTTGAGTGTAGGCCGCTGGCCTAGCCACAGGGGCAACACTGTAAAACCCAAGAGTTGTACCGTCGTGATTTAATATACCAGGAATGTCTATCTGGCCGGTCGTGTATAAAAGAATACCTGTTCCGGCGACGCCGACCTGTAAAGTATTGGTAGCATTATTTGTTCCAGCGAACCACTGCGCGCAATTGTTCGCACTAGCTGTAATGGCGCCCGAAACAGACCAACCGAAAGCAAAAGCCCCGCTCGCTGAAGCTGAAATATTAGAGGAGGTTGTCGTATAACCCATGGCAAGAGACCCAAGCCCCGTTGCGACGATGTCGCCAGTGGAGGACTGAACACAGCCCGAGGCAAACGCGCCACGGGCGTCTGCGGAGATTTTTGCCGTATTAGCCGAGCCAAGACATGCGCCAAACGCAGAGGCTCCGAAGCTTGTAGCCTCTAGAACTCCCTTGGAAACATACCCCATTGCAGAGGCTCCAGCCCCGGTTGACTGTATCGTACCAGCAGAGCCGCCCCCGATAACTGTCGCCTGACCTTGGGCGAAAGCGCCATCAACTGTCGCCTGCACAATAGCGGCGCCGCCAGCAAGAGTAACAGGATAACCAATAGCCGCAGAACCCGTACCTGAGGCCGCTAAAAGAGTGGTTGATGCGGCACTTCCGAAACGAACCTCGCTATAGCCCGATGCAAATGATCCCACGGCACTAGACTCTATCCTAGCGTCCGTTGTAGCTGATGAACCTGTGTTGCCCGCCCCCCCTAATATTGTGGAGCTTGTTCCCGTGTTATATAAACCCGCTGTAGCATTAGCACTCGTGTTGCTCATTGTTATATGGCCAGCAGTGAAACTACCAGCACCAGTGTTATCAACCGTGGCCGTGGATGTTATTCCATTTGCCGCATTATCAACAGAAACAAAAGTCTTTGTTGATGCGCCCGTTGTTACGTCATAAACAGCAGTGCCGGTAGATGTGGTGCTAGATTCATACTCCAAAACATAAGAAGCGTTCGCAGTCATGGTTTCGTTTCTTGTTACTGTTGGCGAACCGGCAGAAACATAACTGTTTATAAATTTTGCCTTCTGTCCGAACACATCTTTAAATCTAAAAGTCTCTGAGCCTAGATCATAAGTTTCAGTAGTAACCGGAAGTAAGTCTTGAACATTTTGAGATCCAGTAAAGTCCCGCGTTCCAGCGACTAAAATATATTGACCGTGGTCATCATCACCCAAGCCTGCGATTGCCCCGTGATCAATACTCGCTTCTGTGAAGTGCTCGTTAGCCGCGTAGTTTGTTAGTTGGTCGTGATCAATATCTGTCGTTAGGTTGTGATTATTTGTAATTGTATTGTGATCAATGTCAGTGGTTAAATCGTGATTGTTCGTGATTGTGTTGTGGTTTATGCTGGTTGTTAAGTTGTGTGTGTTCGTTAATGCGTCGTGATCTATATAACCCTCGTTAACCGCTAACTGCACATCCTCGTCACCACCATCATTCAGGGTAGTTATACTAAGTTTACTGTCAGCACTAACTATCTTGTCCTCTAAGTAACCAGCGGTCGTGTCGTTAGCCGAGACTTTAACTTCGTATGTTGGAGCGGCGGCGGATGAAAACAAGAGCCAACCGCACTTCTTATTGTTGCCAAGAAGAGTCCCAGAACTATCTGCAGTGACTACAATCGTAAACCAACCCGTCTCGTCGGTGACACTCACTACCGTAAAAAGTCCGTTCTTCGTGGCGTCGTCAAGTTGTTGGTTATATATTTTGTGGCCCGGCTGGAGCGTATTCAGTATAGCGCTTGCGTCAGCGTTCGACTCCGTTGTGTCATTTACATAAACCTCAGTAACACTCGCGGGAGTTGAGTTGTTCCATCTAAATTTCTTACTCCCAGGATCGCCAGAAGAAGTATTTGTATCAAATTTCCATTCTAGTTGCACTCCTCCGCCGCCCGTAGGGACAGACCACTCAAGACCTGTACCTGTTGCGCTGTTAGCAGTTAGTACTGTGCCGTCAGCCCCAATGCCTAGCCTAACATCTGCGGTGTCGTATGTATAAACATCACCCTTAGTAGTTAGTGGTGACGAAATTCCCGTTGCAGCAGCCCACTCAACGCCTTCTGTGATTGCAGAGTTAGCTGTTAATACTTGGCCATCTGTGCCCACACCTACGCTTACTGCATTGGAACCATCTTCTACTATGATGTCGCCCTTTGTAGTCGTAGGAGTTACATCGTCAATATCTACAGAGTGTGGATTAGCACTACTGCCAACATGCGTGTCTATCTGAGCATGAGTGTTAGTGCCTATGTTACTTAGTGCCGTGTGATCGGTCGTGTCGTTATCAACATAATTAGTCGCGTGGACAGTGCCGACACTGGCTTGTGTCCAATCAAGATGCTCGTTAGCTACAAAGTTTGTCAGAGCATCGTGGTCAATACTGCCCGCAGTTATTTTCTTTTTGTTGTTACTATCTGCAGAGTCCTCAATAAGTATCTTGTCGCCAGCCACCGGCGTAGCCTTTGCTGAGACCGCATCAATCTCTCCGGCCACATCGTCGTGAATGGCAGAAGTGTCAGAGCCCGGACCAGCAGTAGAACTCCAAACAGCAGCGCCGTTTGTTGCGTCTGTACAAATAAATACAGAACCCGTTGCCGTATTTATCCAATGCGAGCCAACACTGTAGCCCGCAATGCCGTCGTCACTAACCCCTGGGTCAGTCGCCGCAGTTAAGTTATGAAGTATGCCGTCGTTGTCAACGTTGATATTGATGGCGTCTAAAAGCTTTACTATCTTAAAATCACTCATGAGTAAACCAGCCCTGTTCTGTTATCCCAGATATTATTGAACTCATAATCCCCATCAGCCCATGTTATTATAACATTCCCGGTAGAGACAGTGAGCTTCATTATTCGCCAAGCAGACTCAGAAGTAATTGAGCTCGTGGTTGCATAACCAACATAAGTTACACCTGCTGCTGATGTACTATCAGTTAAAATAGCAGTCGGTCTTTCCTCGATATATGTTATTACAACATCATCAGAGTTAGTCCTAAACCTTTTATAATCATCAGCTACGCCCAATTAGTCGTCCTTTTTTTTCTTAAATCTTTTCTTCGGTGCTTCTTCAACTATTTTTTTCTTATCTGCCTTCGGAGCTGAGGCTTGAATTTCCATCCAGTGCTTACATTGCTCAGACATTAAAAGCTTATCGTCTATATCATGCTCTTCAAAATCTTTAGTAATTAAAGCACTACCAAGATACATAGACTTCGGCTTTGCTTTAATTTTAACTAACATCTTTTGGTTTAATCTTATTTTTACTTTCATTTTAAAGTCTCCAGAAAAAAGGCAGGGCGGTTAAGGCGCCCCACCAGTTAATTATGATTGAACTTGTTTTACAGCTTTGCTCCAAAGACCGTAACCAAACCCTACTCTGTAATCGACTCCGAAAAGTAATTCTTTTCTCATGAAAGCGCGTTCGCCCTTTTCTTGAGACTCGAATTTAATCGGCTGACGTTCTTGCTTAATCATTGGCTTAATGTCGCCACTTTCATCAAGAATGTAGAAGTCGTTACCACTTAATCGTGAGCTAACTAATTTCTTAGCAGCACCCTTTAAGGTGTTAGTAGTGCTATTTAACATAGAAGCTGTTAAAACCTCGTCAATAACACCTTCTAAGTTAGGTCCGCAAACAACTTTCAACTTAAGTTCGCCTTCATTCTTTGGCTCACCCTGATCATCGTTGTAACCTCTAATAGATGTGCGAGCAGCTTTAAAAGCTTCAGCAAACTCAGCAGCAGTAACCGCTGTACCAGCCATGGTATAACCTAAAAGGTTATCCTGAGCTGCGCCTGACTCCATATGTGAGTTAGAGAAGAATGGAACACCATCGTAACCAAGCTCAGCAGTACCAGCAACTAATGCGTCGAAAAATAATTTTCTAACGTGAGTTCTGGCGCGACCAGCAAGATCACGAACCCTAAGCTTTACAGCTCCAAGTTGGTCATCATCCATTGCGTCTTTGTTTACTTTTAAAGTGCTCTCATAGCTTTTGTTCTCAAGCGTATAGTCGTAGTCTGATAGTCCACGTAATACTCTCTCGTCTTTCCACTCTGTTAACTGAGCAACTTCACCAAGCCATCCGTACTTCTCTGAAGCGCTTGAAGACTTTGTCTCCATAACCATTCCCATAACATCAGCAGGATTTTCGCCGTTGTTAAAAGACTTCATAAAGTCAGCACGCAGACCTTTTTCTAATAGTAATGCATTTGAAACTATTCCCATTTTAAACCTCCAGTTACGCTGCAGCAGCAGGGTTGCGATCTAGTTTAACCCAGACCTGTGTTGCTGAAACATACTCAACTATTTTACCAACAGCTGCGTTGTTTGTAGAAGTCTTAGTAATAGTTTGGTCGTCACTTGCGTAAACTTGCTCACCAACATCAGACTGAGCTAAACCAGCACCAGTTAATAAATAGATTCCTTCTTTTTTATATCTACATACTAAATCACCAGCAGAACCTGCGCTATTATCAACAGTTTCTTCAGCGATACCAGCAAAGATAACACCAGCGCCAGTAGCAGCGGGCTCTAAAAATCCAGCCGTTCCATAAACCACCAACGCGCCTCTGTAGATAATATCTACGGCAACGGGTGCAGCGTGTATAACGCCATCTTTTTCAGCGACCTCAATCGCATCAGCTAAAGCAGCCATAATTACGCCTCCTCATTGTACTTAATAAACTCCTCTGGAGTCATATCAAGTTGTTTACATAACTTCGCTTCAGCGTCGCTAAGAGTAACAGTCTCGTTAGTCTTATCTGTTCCAGCAGGAGTTACATTCATTTTTTCGCCAAGCTGAAGAATCTCAACCATTGACTTACCGTCAAGCATTGCGTCTTTTTGTGCTTGGTTAATTTTTTGCTCTGTGAACAAAAGATTAATTTCAGCATCACGCTTTGCTTTATCAGCATCAGTCTTTAGTGTGTTGATCTCTTCAGATAATTTTTCGTTTTCAGCCTTAACACCCAGAAGAGTGTTCTTAACTGTTTGCTCACTTAACTTAAAGTCGCTGATTTCTTTTTCAAGACCAGAAACTTTAGCGTTATGATCGCTAAGAGTAATTGTATCCACTTTCGTGTCTCCTTGTTTGTCTTTCATTGTTACGATTGCATCCATCTTTAGGAAAGGACGATTAACCAGCGCACCACCAAGTAGTGTTGGTCCATGTACTTTTCCAGTATGAGGATGTACCCAATTTCGATTAAACTCTGGGGAAAAATACCTAAATTCTCGGTCGCTTAAACTAAGCGCACCCTTAGGTGTCCATCTAACTCCAGCCATTAACACAGTGCCATCGTCCGATAAAAATACTTCTTTTATCCACCCCGCTGCCTCGCGAGTTTCGTGGTCAAAATCAATACTTAAATCAACACCGACAACGCCGCTATCAAAATTATTTTTAAAACTAATTAAATCCTGCTTAGTAATTTCCACCTTGCCATAAGAGGCGTGGAAACCGCTAACCACACTTGCTACTTCAATAATATACGGGTGATCCGCACTAAGTTTAATATTTTTACCCTTATCAGAGAATAGCAAGGGATTGTCTGGCGTCATTGGGCGAAGAATGCCAATCACCACTGTAACTCCATCCCTTAATGGTATTGACCTAATAGTACTATCTATAAAAGCGGTCTCATCAAATAAAACTACTGAGTAAACCTTATCCTCATCATCTATACTCATATCGTTAAGATAGTGAGCATCTAAGAAGTCGTTAACCTGCTTATTGTCTGCGTATAATTCTTTATCAAACTGAATCTTGTTAACCAGTGAGCCCGGCTCTACGTCATTGGCCTCTAGAAACTCATCTATTTCTTCTTTGGCCTCGAATATTTTCTTATTAAGTAATAAGTCTTTTAAGAGCGACATATTTATTTTCCCTCACTGAGTGTTATTGATTTCTTAGCTGAGTCACTTATAGCTGGTAGTCCAGTTACGTCTGGCTGGCTTGCACTAGTTTTTAAGTTCGCACGAATATAGCTCTTGCAGTTATGATGAAGCGGCGGCTGGTAGCGAGCTATATCTGGGTCGTTGGTTGCGTAAGTTGTCCCAGCTAATGATGTACATATATCAGTCTTCGGATCAAAATTAATAAAAGTGTAGCTATATATAGCCTCTGCAACGTCTTCGCTTAACAAGAAGGTATTTCTAGTCTCATTAACCATGGAGCTGGCAGCATTAGCCGCAGCTAAATCTCGACCTCCGCCCTGGATTGCCTTATCAGCAGCGTCTTCTAGATCTCGCTTTAAAACATCTATGTCGTTAGTCGAGGACTCGCTAGAATTAAACTGGAAAGCGATTGTGTCAGCTATAGACTGTGACTCTTTGTCTGATAATAGAGCCGACTGGTTAGCTATTAATATCTGTATTCTTTTAGGGAGTCTAGAGAAGTCGTTAAACTTAAAGTTATCATATTCTTTAAACTCTAGCTTTATAGCCTCTATGTCGGCTTTTAATTTAACATCAGATTTCTCAGGGACTTCAGCACGTACTTGCTGATCAGCTTTATTGGCTACGTTAGTAAACGCAGACCTTAATTCTTTTTTAAACTTAGAAACTCCGCCGAGCTTTACATCTTTAATAGCATTAAGCTTGCTATTGTCTGGTAACTTTTTATAATTCTTTAAAATATCCGCTATATATTTCTCTGCAATGTCTTCTAAGTTAAATCTAAGTATGTTTGCTATTCTATTCTCTGATTTTTCTATAAGATCTTTAGGACTATTTTTCTCTTCTGCTTTTAATTTAGTTTCTATCGGCGCGCCTGTTAACTTATCATCGACAGAGTGTTTATGCCCCTTAGTGTCCTGCTCAGTTTTTGTTTGACCTGAAACATTCCCGTCACCATCTAGGAGTTGGTGAAAGTGTTTCTGACCTCTAACTATTGCAGGGCCAAGCAGGACACCTTCAAACTTATGGGTGTGTCCCACGACTTCGGAGAGTTTAAGGGTAACCTCTTCTTTAGTTTCTTCAGTTTCTTTAGTTTCTTCAGTTTCTTCAGTTTCAACCTGGTCTTCGCCCTCACCATTTTCAATCATCTTACCCTCTGCTTTCGGGGGTAAGTTATGAACTTTTCTAACGTGATCCTCTAGAGGCTCGTCGATGCCAATAACTCCAGCTCCGCTATAACCTGTTACGATTTCCATTAATTCTTTTCCAGCCTTATCAGAGATGCCAGAATAAGAAAGTTTTGGCATTACAGATAGCGTCTCTCCATAGTTTAGAGATATTAAGCTCGGGATAAGTTCGTTATTAATAGTGTCTAGAATTAAATTCGCGTAGTACTCGATACCAGCCAAAAAGAAATCACTCATATCAGTACCGAGAGCAAAAGCTCCACCGTTGCCGCCAGTACCCAACTCCAGGAAAGCCGCTAGGATGGCGCCACTCATGGCCTCGTCTTCTGCCTTAATAACTGATTTTAATTTCTCTGGGTCGAAAATATTATTATGTAGTTCTAACTCCCACCCGTCAGGATAAGTAATATAACTATCCTCTGCACTGGTGAAGTTTTTTAACACATCAACGGCCGCGATGTATTCCTGGTTGCTTTGGTTTATATTCTTCGGGACTTTTAATATTGGAGTCGGAATGGCAAATCGCTCGATACCTATATACTGTAACTCTGTAGCGATTAACTTTCTTTTATACGGTCCGTATAGAACCCTTAATAATGGAAACCCAATATTATCGCCCTCTTGCTCCGAGAAGAACAATAATAAAAATTCTTTCGGGATGAAGGTATTGACTTCTATATCGCTTGTTGATTCTTGCTTTACTTTTTCCAGATCACCTGTCACGCTATTATGAAACCACTCAGTAATTGTACTCTGTCTTCTAAATCCTAATTGCGCCAGGCCGGTGTAGGTGCCGAGGTCTTTGTTTTCTTTATTCGCGTGAACCACCTCAAACATTGAATAACCATGAGCTACACAAGTTAGGGCTTCGTTAATAAACTTTGACCACTTAATATCTTTAAATAAAACTTGCTCTATGATTGCTGCAGCTTTTAAATCCGCTTCATCATCGCTGGCGGCCTGAATATCCCACTCCGCAGAACGTATTGGATTATTAATTGCGGCTAGAACTTTTTTAACTTGCGTATCCGAGCGACGCATCCGATCATAATACTCAGCCGCTTGATAACCCTGAAGGCTTTCAATGTGGTCATCAGCATTATGGATTTTAGAAACTACATCAGTGCCGGACGCACCTAAAGGCTTATCGTGTTTTTTAAGTTCAGTTTCGCTCAAAATTATATTCCCCAATTAGAAATGTTAATAGCTTGAAATCTTAATCCTACTTTTACGCTCGCCAACACGACGATCAGGCTGTCTCACTATAGGCTGTATCGACTTGTTTTGTAAATTTTTAAAGCTACCAAAGTTAATGTTGACATACCGACCCAAATTGCACAAGGCCAATGAGTCTGAAAAATCTGGCGATGATCTGCCAGTTCGCTTCTTATAATCATCCTTCGACTCTATTTTTAAACGACCCCTAGAGTCAGGACTACTCTTAATTGTCGGTAATTCTTTAAGAAAGTTTGAATCATCAAAGATATCTAGGCAATCTCTTAAATCATTGCTTAATAATTGGAACATCTTGGCCTTAAGGTTTGAATACCGCGCCTTGTCTTGTTCTATAACCTCTTTATCAGTTTCTTCAGGATTAACTGGACTCGCCCCGAAGTGTATCTCTAGAATATCAACTTCTTTCGGGATAGTACCCGACTGCTGTTGCTCGACTAAGTTATCCATAACACCCGCGCCGATTCCGGTAGCATCTACAAGGACCACGGTCCTATGTCCAGAGTTCTCACCATTAATCATACGAATTATATGTCCTGTAACTTCAGTCGTGCTACGCTTAGCAATCGCCACCAGATCAGTCTGTTTAACACCGATGATCTCCGTAATCACTGACTTATCAGAACCATACCGAGCTACATCAACACCAATACATCTTAACTCATTCTCTTCAAAAGAACAGTCTCGCTTTATAGCCTCGTTAACATAGTTTAGCTTAATTAATACGCTCTCATCATTCTCTGGAAACTCACCGAAAGCTTTAGATACAGTTAACGGGTGGTCCATCCCCCACTCCATAACAAAATCCACCACGAACTGGGCTGTTACTAGATGCGGTGCTGGTTTTTTATAGTTAGCGATCTGCTCTAGGCGATCATCCTCACTAAGTAAACAGAGCCGTTCTATCTCTAGCTCTAAATCATCTTTTGATCTTAGATTATTTTCTATTAAGTTAGGGGAGTCGAAGCAACTAAGACTTAGCTTACGCCAGCCCGCTTTAGAGAAACACTTATAGAATTCACACGCTCTGGTTGTGGGGTTGGCTATGGCTACGAACTTAACAGTCTTTCCAGAGGTTAATAACCCCTGAGCCATTTTCCATACGTCAGGATCAATACCCGTGGCCTCATCAAAGATGACCATAATGTGGTCCGAGTGATAACCCTGGAAACTAGAACCCTGTTGCTCTTCACTCGTGCCAGCACTCCGCTGCGGGGATAATCCTAAGCAGAACCACTTATCTGATTTCTCTAATTTAGTTCTAAGTAATTTTCCGCCGATAGCCATCTTAGAGTTTTTATAAGCATCTCGTAGCTCGCCCCATAATAAACTATCAACCTGTTTGAATGTTGGTGCTGTTGTAATTACTAAAGAGTTTCTGTAACAACTAAAAAACCATAATGCTATACGGGCAAAGCTCCAGGTCTTTCCAAGGGAGTGAGCCGCTCTAATAGCGACCTTATCATACTGAGCAACCTCTAATAAGATTTTCTTCTGATACGGCTCTAGAGTTTCCACTCCAAGAACATCTTTAAAGAATAAATCGGGACGCTGGCGCCATACCTCGTGAAAATCACTCATCCTCACCTGGCTCTGGCATCATTAGTTTAATATCCTCATCGCCCTCTATTTCTTTAGGCGTTACGTCTAACAGTTGTCTAGTCTCAGACTTCTCTAGCATATCAGTTATAGACTCAACCCTAATATTACCCTCTATCTCTGTCTTATCTGTTTGGTTAAGTTCATTCTTGCCTAACCAGATTAATAACGGGACGTTTCCGTTTATGGCTTTCGTATATTGAGTGCGTCTCAGGCTGGCGCGTCCTTGATCTGAGAACTGCTTAGCCCACTTAGCAAAACGAACGCCATGCTCTTCAAGACTACGGCGGTCTAAGGTATGGAAGCTAATCCCTAAAATATTCGCGATTTCTTCTGCGGTGCAAAAGATAATAGCAAGTTTTGATGCTTTTTCCCAATCGACTTCTTTACGGGGTCGGGCCATCTAAACGCTCTGCTGTTTTGCCGGTGTATTTCTCCCACCTAGTTAATATCACATCACAATACTGCTCATCCAATTCCATCATAAAGCATTTTCTGTTTGTTTTTTCACAGGCTATTAGTGTGCTGCCTGAACCGCCGAATAAGTCTAAGACCATTGAGTTTACCTTTGATGAAATTTTAAGACAATTTTCTATTAATGCAATTGGCTTCATTGTTGGGTGCAAGTCCCTGTCTTTTTTGGGCATTTGTATAAGCCTTGAATAGCTTGCTTCGCTTAGCCCTTTGTTGAAAATCGCCCCATCGTTTTTGCTGTAAACAATAAACTCTAAGTCAGAATTATAGTTGCCTACGCTTGGCATGCCGTGACCTTTGGCCCAAACTAATATTTTCGAGTCATCCCTAAGATATTCCTCAAGTAAAAACAAATTAGTACAAATGTAATAACTTTTTGGATTTACACACTCCAAAACATTTAAAAAGGCACAAGGGTCAAAGTTAGATATAAAGTCAACGTCACGTTCAATCTTATTTATTGCCTTATTAAATCCACTCTCTTTGCCAACTGCTTTGCCCATAATTTTTCCTCCATAGGGCGGGTCAGTAAAAACCATATCAGCCTTCTCACCATTCATAAGCAAGTCAACTGCATCAATAGATGTAGAATCACCACACATCAAACGGTGTTCACCTAAAAGCCAAACATCACCTTTCTTACATCGTGTATCAACATCGGTAGGTACTTCATCCTCGTTTTCATCGTCTAATTCTTTTAACTCTTTTAACTCAGGCAACCCAAACAATTCTAAATCACTATCAGCTAGCCCTAACTCTTTAATGTTATCTAATAAGTCTGAATGATCTAACTCAGCCCACCTGGCTATTTCATTATCTGCTGTGAGGTATTGGTATTCCTCGGCTTCAGAATCAAAATCTTGATAGCAAACTGGTAGCTCAGTCAGGCCAGTTTTTAATGCTGCTTGTTTTCTACAATGCCCGGCTATGATAAACCCACTACGTTTACTTACGGTAAGCGGGTCTCTAAATCCAGTATGTTGAATCAGCTTTGCAAGCCGTGATATCTGTTCATCGCTGTGCTTATTGTTATTGCGTGGGTGGTCTACCAACTTCTCGATAGGTACCATTTCGATTGTTGTTGCTTTTATTTCGATTGTTGTTGCTTTTATTTCCATTGATGTCCCTTCGCGTTGATATATATGTTTTACAAAATGTTTAACAATAGAACAACAAAAAAAACGACACCCTGATAAAGAGTGCCGCCCCGTAATGTAACCAACCAACATAGCTTATTTTAATTATAACATAGTTCTTTATAAATAGAAGCCCAGTCCTGATGCATCGGAGTTATAGATATTCGTTTAGCATCCACTCTTGGGTTTGCCTCCATGATGCGCCGCAGACAGTCATCTGGGTCTATAGCACCACAGAAATCAGTTATCCAATACTTATCCTCATCCTGGATTGAGTACTTAAACGCGGGCCCCTTAAAGTCTATTGGAGTTGAAACCATATTTATCACTTAAACGGTCCATCGATAACAAATTGAATCTCACTAACTCTGATCTCAACTCCGCGAGAAGGTTGTATATTAATATTAGAGAAGTTACAGCCATCCTTATGAGACATAATCCCTTTAATTAGAACCCACTCATCATTTATATACTCTGCTTCATTAAAATAAATCATCTGTTCCACACCTTTTATCTTTATAAGATAATCATAATAATCCAGGCAGGCTTTTTTTAAACCAGGCGGATAACTCTTCGGCAGTCTCGCCGCAGCGCACTCAATACTCATACATTCATTACTCATACTCATCCCTTTCGATAGAAAAACAATTTAAACCACTAAAAGTGCTATGTAAATAAGCTTGAACCTTGAACCTATCTTTTTACTCCCGCATACCCCCATACCCCTATTCACCTATTCCTATACCCCTATACTCTCTCTCAATAGATATATATATATATATATATTATATTAAGGTTCTTAGGTTCAGGAATAGATAAATACCTGATTTTACTTGGTTTTTCTCTGAACCTATCTTGAACCTATCCCCATTTTGAACCTAAGAAGAAAGGTTCAAGGTTGTCACGCAGCGTCAATGACGCACAAAGACAGACCTATCTTGAACCTATCTTGAACCTATCTTGAACCTATCTTGAACCTAAGTTCTAACCCAGGCTTTTTTTCGTCTTGTATTTAAAGATGGTTGTTGTTGATAATTATTATCAGTTGAAAGCTCATTCGGATAAACCAGCGTTGACTTAAACCCATGTGCTCTTAGTATACGACCAACGCGAAGCGACAGCCTCCGGTCTTGTTTATCTAATTTAACGAATAAGCACTCGGTGAGCAATCCAGAGGTGGTGAAAGCAGTTCTGTTCTCTGCCCATTCTAGAATATCACTTTCCCACGGATCCTCATCCCTACGATTTTCCTGAATCGCTGCGGCAATTTCAGGCACCTCCCACCAGGTCTCACCTTTTTTAAGCATCTCAACGGCTTCGGCGTATAGCTGTTCTCTGTTTCCCTGTAGGATTAAGAGATTAATCTTAGAGCACTTAATAGGCCAGAAGCGCCGGCCACCGGTACTATCATCTAAGTACTCACGATCATTAGTGGTGCCTACGAAAACGCACCTACGCTTGGCCTTAATAGAGTAGCGACCATAAGAGGGTCTATACTTGTCCTCTTGAGAGCTCAGCACTCTTTTAATGGTATTCTTTCCTGCTTTAGAGAAGCCATCCAGCTCTGCGATTTCAATTAGGGAAACCCCCTGCAAGTTCTGATAGAAGTCCTTATCCCCTATCTCTGCTGTATTTTCAGCAAACCACTCATCGCCGATTATCTTTAACATTGAGCTTTTTCTAACTCCCTGAACCCCTTCAAGCACCACCATGTTATCCACTTTACATCCAGGGTCTAAACCCCGGGAGGCCATGGAGATCCAGAAATTCTTAGAGATCGCTCGAGTGTACTCACTATCGGGGGTGCCACAGGTGTCGGTAAAAAACTCCTCCACGCGCTCTACACCATCCCAGGACAGTGAGTTTAGAAAGTCCTTATATAGATCTATAGTATTCGCATACGCGTGGTGTTCAATGGCTGAGCGGCACATAGACATACTTAGTTTGGTTAACCCATACTTGGTCTGAAGCAACACCAGTGCGCTGGAGACATAGTATTCGGTGAGGGTCTCAAACTTATCTGCTTTATTTTTAACCAGAATACACTGTGAGAACTCATCGTAGAATACTCCGCGGCCCAGGGTGTTATCATGCGCCACGACTTTTAATATATTAGACTCATTGATAATCGGCTGTCCTTGCCTGGTAACTCCAACACCCATGGACTCCCAGAGCGCTACCAGCTCCGGCTTCGTAATAGTGGTTAGGGACTCAATGGCCTCATCCCCCATTATAATTACGGAGTTATTCTGTATATTCGTGATCTGGTTTTTAACCGCCTCGACACCCTCTAGGGTCATTAGATCGTTAAAGTCTGTCGGCTCAGATTCGGTATTCTGAAACTCCGGCAGGACGTACTCGACTCCAAGCTTGGTACTTATAGACTTCGCCGCTTCGAGTCCAGTATTCATTTCCTTGAAAGCATCGTTATCGGCGCAGAGAACCACTTTATTATATAGTGGTTTCAGCTGTCGAACTATTGCCTCCAGATTGTTAGCATTAAAAGCGACAGATACCATCGCCCCCGTAGCCTCGTGAATCGTTACCGCCGTGGCGAAGCCTTCGGTCACGTAAACAGTCTCGGTATCGCCGTTAAGATCAAACCGAGAGCCCTGTATTTTACCTCCGGAGAGAAACCTCTTCGTACCATCGCTATAGATTTTCTGTAGGCTGGTTATGGTTTCGTCAGTACTATAAAGCGGAATGGCTAGAAACTCTTCATGCTCGGTTCGTACGAACTTCGTATTATATAGTTTCGTAATATTTTTCTTCTTAAGATATTCAAACTCAGCAGGGATTTTCTTTACAGCCTTAGTGAGAAACCACTTGGCTTTTTTAACCGCCTCGGCCTGTCGTTTTTCTTTTTCTTTCTTAAACTGAAGCCTCACCTCTTCGGCTTTCTTCTTAATCTCTTCGCGCTGCTTCTCGGTCTGCTTTGTAGTCTCCACAGAAGTCCACTGGTTTTTCTCACCAGAGCGAAAGTCCCCCGCTATGGCGACTTGAAAATCCCCGGTATCATGCGCTACATACCATCCGGATTTATTTTTCCCATAGCGATGTACTTGGCCATCGAACTGAATTGATTCTGTAATCCCATTGGCTTGTGTGAATTCTATAATGTCCAAAAAAAGTGCCCCCAGCAAAGATGATTAAGATATTAAGCTAAATTAAATAAACTGCTTTGTAAATATTTAAAAGTGAGTTATTTTACCCATGTCTTAGTTCAGACAACTTAGACGCCAGGCGTAGTGTCCTACTTGTCCCAAGCAATACGTGCCTACCCCTGGTGTCTTCTTTTTTTTATAACATCCTGTATAAGATCAAGCTTTTTTATTTACAGCTAAATACTTTCTATATAAGGTGATTCAAGTACACATACAGGGGGCAAGTACCAATGCCAGAAAAAACCGCACTAGAAATAGAAATGACCAGAGCCGTAGAGGTAATGCAGTCTAACTTCGAGAAGTACCGAGAGAAAGTCGATATACTAAACACCACCTGCGAGACCGCCCTACAGATAGCCGAGACTAGGGATAAGAAAGCTACTGAGATGAAACTCATTCTGCTGAAGGTAAAAGACTTACTAGAGGGCGGCGACTCGGCTCAGGCTTTAAACTATTTAAAAATACATAATATAAAAGACTTATGAGCGACCAGGATATTTCTCTGCACGAACTCCGCACGATGGCCAACTATCTATATGATGGGGAACCAATGGTGGCGCACCTAATGCAGCAGATCCGTCAGTTTAAACGCGGCAACGAAGTCCTGCTCTGGCTCTGTAAGAATAAGATCCGTGGCAGGGGGTTGGTGGAGTTTTTCCATAACGAGCAGGATAATGACGAGAGCGCCGGAGTACTTCGCGGCGTGCAGACAGCAATGAATTATATAAACAACGATAAGAATGCGTTAACCGTAAAGGACTTAAAATGATCGGCGGCAAGGAGAGTCTCTATAGAGAGATGGGTGCTTATTTTCAGAAGTGTAGAGAGGGGTCTGGGCTAACTCAGAAAGAGTTATCCGAGAAGCTTGGGTACTCAAGCCCGCAGTTTGTAAGTAACTGCGAGCGTGGTCAATGTACATACCCGGACCGACTCCTGCCAGTGTTAGCTAGGGAGACTGGATTCGATATTAATAATATGGTTCGGATTTTAGTTAGACATAGCCGGGAGTACTACAGGGGGTTACTACAGTGATGAGGTGGGAGATTATATTTATAATAGCAACGAGTTTTTTAGTCGGAATGTACGTAGGTATAAGCCCCTTTTTACCGTTAGACTTTTAAAAGGAGGTAAGGAATGGACGGAACAAACAAAAAACCAATTGAAGTTGAAGAGCTTAAGAAACAAATTGAAGCACTACAAAATAACCAGCAGTATTTTTTAGGCGTGATAAATGAGCTTCAAGCCCTGGCGAACGCACAGATGAATGTGTTTAATAACTTTAAAGCGGCGATGGCGCCGAAGGATTAGAAAGAAGTAATACTACCTCAATAAAATACTGAGGTAATGTTACTTCTAAAAAGTAACGGAATTTTAACAAGCAACGCGAGGATTAGATGAACAAAGTTTTTAGAAAATGTAATGATTGTCATCACGTCGGCGAGCAAGATGAATTTAGTTACCTAGGGGCCTGTGTTTTTTGCTGCCCAATTTGTTTAAGTAAATATACTGAAATAGTTTCTATTGATGAAACGAACACCGAATCCACTTCGGGTTCTTAACAAAGGGATTGATATGGAAATTGAAGATTGCAATGCCACAGACAGTGTAAAATACATAATAAAAAACCCAATGGATATGTTTACAAAACAAAGACTTTGGGACGCGTTTGAGGAAACACATTTGTTGTTGATGGAGGTCAGGGATTTTTGCGAGAGTAAGGCTAAAAATGAAGTTGTGACCAGAGATGATATTATTAAGATCATAGACAGTGGGTTAGAATAAAATACTCAGTTCATAGCGAGCTGTTAACATTATAGGGAGAATAAAATGAGCCAAGATGCTCCGAAAAAGAAAGAATATACCGAACAAAATATAAAACTTTCACTACCTTTTGAGTGTGAATTTATAGTCAATGAAAATGGAGAGCGTTTTATCTGCGTAAATGATTTAAAAGATTTGTTTGAAATGGATGCAAAAATGTTCGGGCCATATCAGCAGGACGTGAGGATATGTGCGTATTTGCAAATGTTACAGGATTCACCAAACTAATTTAACACAACATTTGGGGGATAAAATGAGCGAGTTTGAAAAAGGGGCAAGACAAATTTTTTGGTGCTCACTTGGTATTTACATTATTTACACAGTATGTATGAAGTTCGGTATTTGATGCGACATTTTAACAG